>R19__coassemble_57_pt1 | contig 64916 bp, 57 predicted proteins | sample R19__metabat2_low_PE_020 | metagenome-assembled genome bin R19 | reverse complement strand
GCGGAAGGCGCTTTCGGCCCCTCTGCCATCGGCAGAAGCCGGGTCAGCGCGAACGCGAAGAACAGCAGGAACAGGGAGGTCAGGAAAATGCGTTCCACATGGCCGAGGTCCGCGGCCAGCTCACAGGCAAACAGGATGAGGGCAGCTCCGGCAGCCGCTTTGTACAGGCGTGCCGGGGTCTCTTCTTTCACGGTCTCATAGTAGCGGGCCGCGAGGAAAATGAGGAACGCCATGACGATATAGCCGTAGCGGTACCAGTAGGAGGTAATGTTCCGGAACCCGTTGGCGATGTACGCGAAGGGTTCAAAGTAGGCCAGCAGCAGGAAGACAAGCACAAAGGTCCCGCTGATGACTTTCTCGCGGATGGAATACTGTCTGTGGGTAAAATACAGGAACAGCGCCAGCGTCACCAGGCTTCCGCAGAAGACGGTCATGCCGCCGTTGAAACTTTCCGTTCCGAGTGACAGGCCCGCCAGAGAGGTCAGCGGGTTCCCGGTAAAGCCGAAATGCATGCCGATGTCGGTCTTCCCTTTTCCGCCGAGCAGCGTGATGACAGAGGGCAGGAACAGGACCGATGACAACAGGACCGCGTAAGCACCGTGGCCGAGCGCGGAGCCGAACCGGCCCCACTTCTGCTTTGCCGTCAGGGTGCCGACCGGGAGCATGCAGAGTTCCCAGCCAAAGAACAGGACGGCGGCAATGCAGTCAAAATAGCCGGCATACCAGTTGAACAGGATAGCCGCGCCGGTGGCGAACAGGAACAGAAAACTCTTCCCCGTCCTTACCAGGCGATATACTCCGAGGAGCACGAGAGGCAGCATGTAGACCCCGTCGAGCCACATGATGTTCATCGCCTGCGCCGTATTGTACTGCATGAGCGCAAAACACCAGGACAGCAGCAGGACGAAATACGGAGAAAGCTTCGGGAAACGTTCCTTCAGGAAAATACTCATAGTAAGACCGCAGAGGGCGATCTTCAGCAGGACCAGCAGAGAGAACAGCGCATGGTCCTGCGCGGCGGGCACCAGCAGAATGAGCAGGTTCAGCGGAGATGCCAGATAATAGGCATACAGAGCCACCCCGCTGCCGCCGAGAAAGTGTGTAAAGCTGTAGAAAAGGGTATCGGTTCCATGGAACAGATTGCGGTAGTAGTTAAAGAACTCGATGTACTGGATGTTGCCGTCCTGTGTCGCCATGCTGCGGCCGCCAAACGGCGTGATCCCGTTGATGGCAAACAGAAGAAGCACGAGCACCGCCGGCACAAGAAAAGCCAGCCCCATAAGGACCCACTTGTTCTCAAGCTGCCGAAATACGTTCTTTTCCAACGGTGGTGCCTCCTTTCCCCTTTTCAAATCTCTTTATTTTATCATATTTTTTCCAATAAGAAAACCGGATGCGTTTTCCGCATCCGGTCCCGGGTCGTTAAGATTTAGTTTTCATCCAGTTCATCGAGCAGCTGTCTGACATAGTTCAGCGCCTGCTCTTTGGAAGCACCGGCAACGAGCATGCCTCTCAGCATGTTCTTGAACTCCGGCAATGCATTCTCGTTCAGGTAAGCGGTCAGCTGATCCATCGCGTCCTCACGCAGGAAGCTTCCGCGCCCCGGCACCGAGGTGGTCAGCCCGCGGTGATCCAGCTCCGCATAGGCTTTCTGGATGGTATTCGGGTTGACGCCGAGCTGTTCGGCCAGCCCGCGGACCGAAGGCATGGCGTCGCCGGGTCTCATTTCCCCGGACAGGATCTGGCGTTCAGCTTCCCGAACGATCTGCTCATACACAGGGATGCGGGACATGTTATCGATCGTAAACATGGAGCGCTCCTTTCTCTGCAGCACATTTGTGTACTGTGCCATCTAATACAGATAGATTAGCACACATACGTTCCATTGTCAATGAAGCCCGGGTTCACGACTTTGTGAAGACCATACCGTCCGCGACATGATCCGAGGTCTGGTCATCCCAGGTCATCTTGTTGCCATTGAAACGGAACGAGCCTTTGCCGCCGACATAGACCTTTTCCACGGTCTCGGTCTCGCCGTCATCGTTGAACTTATAGTCCTTCCGTTCGGCGTCGCTGTAATAGACATAGAAGCCGTTCTCGTCTTCATCGAAGTTTCCGCTCATGGTCCACTCACTGTGCTCCCAGGCGCTGCTGGACCAGTAGACATGGAACTCCACGGTATTGTTGGAAACCCCTTTGACGTCGATCGTGCAGCGGCCGGAGCCGTAGCGGCCCTGGAAACGCTGGACCGGACTGCCGGTCGCTTCCGTCGTTGCCGCTTTCGTGGTTGCCTTTTTGGTAGCGGCTTTCTTCGTCGTTGCCTTTTTGGTAGCGGCCTTCTTCGTCGTTGCTGCTTTCTTCGTCGTTGCAGCCTTTTTCGTCGTCGCGGCGGCCGTTGTGGTACTGTCACCCGCCTGCTGTGCCGCGGGTGCTGCAGCCGTAACCGTGACGGTCTGCGTATTTGCGGCAGGTTCCTCTGTCTGTTTGCTGCAGCCGACCATGGCAAGGGCCATGGCAAGCATTAGGGCGATTCCGATAAGAGCTGTGATGGTGCGTTTCATTTGATTGCCTCCCGCAAATTTCATTATTTGTACTATGCTTATTAGTACAGTTAGATAGTATCATACAGTTTGACTGCTGTCAACACATTTTCTCAGAAAAATAAAAAATCCCCGAAAACGATTTCGGGGATCCGGAAAAGACTTACTCGGCTTCCATAAAAACAATGACCGTCGCGTCAAAGTATTCGTCATAGAGGGCGTTGAATTCCTGATTCTCCTCCTCTGTGCCGCCGATGACTTCATCGACTCTGTTGACATCCAGTTTCGATTTGGCTTCTTTTATGGTCGCTTTGGTGATGTAATGGTGACCCCCATAGTAAACATAGCCGTCTTTTGCGGCAATGGGATTGGCGGTACCGCCGCTCTCGATGGTGCCGTACTCTTTGACCTTGCCTTCCTTATCCAGGCCGTAAACGATCGCTTCCGTCGCATTCTTGCTGCCGTCCAGATCATCAAAGGTCTCCGTCGCGACCAGAAGGGCATCGTGGTCTTTGCTCATGTCGGCGAACGCGTAATACGTTCCGTCTTCCAGAGAGTTGATCACATCTTCATAAAGCCTGTAATCGGTCTCGATCGGGGCTTCGACCGTCGTTGCCTCAGCCGTGGTCGTCTCTTCGGTCGCGGTCTTGTTTCCGCAGCCGGTCATGGCCACTGCGAACATAAGAATGATGCCGATAAAAAGTAATAATTTCTGCTTCATAATGAATGCCCTCCGTCATATTTTTCTTAGCGCAATTTGATTATAGTCTCCCCTCGATTTCTTTCAAGGAGTATTACAAACTTGTAAATACTTGTAATCAAACATAATTTTTCGGCCCCGGAAAACGGGGCCGAAACGGTTGTTATTTCACTTTGAAAAACTTGGCGGAATAGGCGGTCATCGGCAGTCGGAACACACCATTCTCCTTTGTCAGGACCGTCTCGCCTTCATAGTGCTCCGAGCCGCTGTACACATCGGCATCGGACGAAAGAAGGAGTTCCAGTTCTTCATGGTAGTCAAGCCGCAGTTCATAGTCCTGCTGCTTCTCGGAGAAGTTGAACAGGCAGAGGACATGTTCATCGCCGCCGTGACGAAGGAATGCGTAAATGCGTTTTTCCGGCTGGTCACAGTCGACCCAGTCAAAGCCCATCGTATTGTAGTCAAGCGCCCAGAAGGCCGGGTTGTTCAAATACAGCTGTGACAGGTCTTTCATGAAGACCTGGAAAGAATCATGGAGCGGATAGCGGAGCATGAACCAGTCCTGCTCTTCGTCCTCGTCCCATTCCCGGATCTGCGCGAACTCATTTCCCATGAAATTGAGCTTCTTGCCGGGGTGCGCATACATATACATATAGAATGCGCGGGCCTGCTGGAATTTTCCTTCATAAAGACCGGACATTTTCTGCAGGATGGTGGCTTTTCCGTGAACAACTTCGTCATGAGACAGCGGCAGGATAAAGTTCTCATCATAGAAATACATCATGGAGAACGTCAGCTTATGGTAGTGCTCCGTCCGCTGGTCCGCCGTTTTCTTCATGTAGTCGAGGCTGTCGTTCATCCAGCCCATGTCCCACTTGTAGTCGAACCCGAGCCCGCCTTCGGTCGTCGGGCGGGTGACACCGGGGTACTGGGTGGAGTCTTCGGCGGCCAGAATGCAGCTGGGGTGGATCGCTTTCAGTCCCCCGTTCATGGAGCGGATGAACTGCACCGCTTTCTCATTGACGCCGCGGTCTTTGTTTCCCTGCCAGTAAATGAGGTTGGACAGGGCATCGATCCGCAGGCCGTCGAAGTGGAATTCCTTCAGCCAGTAGTTGGCGTTGGAGGACAGGAAGCTCTGCACCTCTCCCTTGCAGTGGTTGAAGTTGTGGCTCCCCCATTCACTGTACCCCATGTCGGGGTGCGGGTACTCATAGAGCGCCGTTCCGTCGTACATCTCGAGCGCGTAGCCGTCGACGGCAAAGTGGACCGGCACGAAGTCCAGCAGGACGCCGATCTCGTTTTTGTGGCATTGCTCGATCAGTTTTCGCAGCTGATCGGGCGTTCCGTAGCGGGAGGTCGGCGCGTAAAAGCCGGTGTTCTGGTAGCCCCAGGAATTGTCACTGGGGTGTTCCGCGAGGGGCAGGAATTCAATGTAATTGTAACCGTGTTCTTTGACATAAGGAATCAGGCGATCGGCCAGCTCCTCATAGTTATACCAGCCGTTTTCGGCGTCTTCCGGGTTCTTGTGCCAGGAGCCCGCGTGGACCTCATAAATGTTCATGGGCCCGTTCTTCCGGTCGGTCCGGTTCAGCATCCAGTCCCAGTCATAAAACTCGAACGAATGCAGTTCACGGATGACGGAAGCGCTGTTCGGCCGCAGTTCCATGCCGAACCCGTACGGGTCGCAATGTTCGACAGCCTTTCCGGTTTTGTCGTAGATCCGGTATTTGTACATTTGTCCGGGGCAGGCATCCGGCACGCAGCATTCAAACGTCTTTCCGTCGTAAGCCCGCTCCATGGGGGTCTCTTTCCAGCCGTTGAAATCACCGATGACCGCGATGCGTTCCGCGGCGGGCGCGTAGGTCCGAAACCAGACCCCCTGTTCGGAACAGTGAGCGCCGTAGAATTCATAGGCGTCAAAGCACTGCCCTTTATAGAAAAGATCGAAATTCATAGAAGATTACAGTTTCTCAATATTCGCCGCGGTGAAATCGTAGACTTTGACATCCACTTTTCCGCCCGCTTTCAGTTTGCTGACGGCCGCTTTATAGTCCGATTCACTGACTTCGCTGGGGTTGTCGATATACGGCCCGTTCGTCGTGTAGCGGAGATAGGGCGTTGCGGTCGTATCGTATCCGAGGATGGAATTGGCGTTCTTGACACCGAAGGAAGAAGCCACGGCGTCCGAGGTGAACGCGAATTTTCCTTCTGTGATCTCATAGACACCGCTCTTGTAGAACGTGACGTTCTGGTACTCGTCGACGACCATCGTGGTCCGGGACGATTTCAGGTCACTGCTGTAGACCGTATAGCTGTAGCCGTAGAACGTGCCGTCCTTGGTCCGTTTGCCGTATACGAACACTTCGTCTTTCCCGTCGCCGTTGAGGTCGGCAACCGCGAATTTCAGGTACTCACATTTCGCGCCGTCCGCATCCGGTTTCGAGGGATCCAGGTTCTTCAGGAACGTTTTCACATCGCCCGCGTCAGACTTGCCGGCTTTTGTGGTTTCCTTTCCGGCCTTCGTTTTGTCATCCGCGGCTTTTTTCGTTGTCTTGCCGGAGTCTTTGGCGGCCGCCTTCTTCGTGACGGTATAGCCGACCGACTCTTTCGCTTCAAACTTCGATTCCGATTTCTTGTCGGAGAACGGCCAGGACGTTTCCTCGACCGCGGCGTCACTCTTCAGGTCGTCCTTTTCCTCCGAGGCGGCAAGGGTCTTCCCTGCCTGACCATCCGGAGAGGTGGTCAGGTAGGTCTGCCCTTCGGTCACGACCGGGACGGCTGCCGTCTGCCGTTCCTGATATCCGCGGACGCCGTAAATGGCGCCGACGATGACGGCACAGAACAGCATGACCAGAACGGTGATCTTCAATGCTTGTTTCATGGGATGTCCTCCTATTTAAATGCCAAACAGGCTGATCTGACTGGATTCGGGAAGCCCGTCAAGAGCTCCCAGGTCCCGCAGCGCGGTCAGGACCGCGGAAGAAACACCGGCGCGGATGCCGAGGTCTTCCTGAGACAGGTAGTCGCCCTGTCCGTCGTCTTTCGCCGCCTCCAGAGACTGGGCGGCAGACACGCCGAGGCCTTTGATCGACGAGAATGCCAGACGGATCTTTCCGTCCTCGATCGAGTAGACCGTGGCTTTGGACTTGTAGAGGTCGATGGGCAGGAACTCAATGCCCCGGGCCAGCATTTCCAGGACCACCTGCAGACCGGTATATTCGCTCTTCTCGGTGGCGGATGCGTCGCGCCCTTTGATCTCGATTTCCTTCATGCGGCCTTTGACATAGCCTTTTCCGGACAAAATGGCAACGGCGTCGAGGTCTTCCCCGCGGACAGTCAGATAGGTGGCATAATATTCCACCGGGTGGTAGATCTTGTACCACGCAAGCCGCAGCGCCGCGCTGACGTAAGCTGCGGCATGGGCCTTCGGGAACATGTACTTGATTTTATAGCAGGAGTCGATGTACCACTCCGGCACATCGTGTTCCCGCATGGCGGCCAGATGTTCCTCCGACAGAAGTTTGGTCGCTTTTCCCTTTCGGACGATCTCCATGATCTTGAATGCCATGTCCGGTTCGAGACCGTAGTGCATGAGGCCGACCATGATGTTGTCACGGGTCCCGATGACTTCGGAAATGGTGCAGGTCCCGTTGTGGATGAGTTCCTGTGCGTTGCCGAGCCAGACATCGGTCCCGTGGGACAGGCCGGAGATCTGCAGAAGGTCGGAGAAGTTCTTCGGTTTGCATTCCACGAGCATGCCCTTGACGAAGTCCGTGCCCATTTCGGGAATGGACAGGGTGCCGATCGGGAAATTGATGTCATCCGCAGTGACCCCGAGCGGTTCGGGACTCAGGAAGAGCTCATAGATCTTCGGGTCGCAGATGTCAACGTCCATGACCGGGATGCCCGTCATGTCTTCGAGGTATTTATACATCGTCGGGACATCGTGCCCGAGGTTGTCGAGTTTCAGGATCGTGTCGTGCAGGAAATGGAAGTCGAAGTGGGTCGTCTTCATACCCTTGTCCGGGTCGTCGGACGGGTACTGCACGGCCGTAAAGTCCGTGACTTCGTAATCGTTCGGCACGACGACCATGCCGCCTGGGTGCTGCCCGGTCGTCCGCTTGACGCCGGCAACGCCGCGGGCCAGACGTGAGATCTCCGCGTCATTGGCGTTGATGTTCCGCTCTTCCAGATACTTTTTCACATAGCCGAACGCCGTTTTCTCGGCGACCGTGGCAACGGTGCCGGCCTTGAAGACGTGGTCCTCACCGAACAGTTCGATCGTATAGCGGTGGGCGCTCGCCTGGTATTCTCCGGAGAAGTTGAGGTCGATATCGGGCGATTTATCGCCTTTGAACCCGAGGAACGTTTCAAACGGGATGTCATGCCCGTCCCGCCACATGGGCGTCCCGCATTCCGGGCAATCTTTCGGGGGCAGGTCATAGCCGGAGCCGACCTCGCCGTGCAGGAAGAATTCCGTGTGTTTACAGTTCGGGTTGGTGCAGCGGTAATGCGGCGCCAGCGGATTGACTTCGGAAATGCCCGACGCATGGGCGACGAATGAGGAGCCGACCGACCCACGGGATCCGACGTGGTAACCGTGGTCTTCCGAGTCTTTGACAAGTTTCTGCGCGATCATATAAAGGACCGCGAAGCCGTTGGAGATAATAGAGGTCAGTTCCTTTTCGAGGCGTTTGGCCACATATTCGGGGACAGGGTCTCCGTAGAGCTCTTTCGCCTTATCCCAGCAGAGCTGCTGCAGTTCCTCCTCGGCGCCGTCGATGGACGGCGGGAAGTTGCCGGCCGGGACCGGGCGGATCCGTTCGACCATATCGGCGATCTTATTGGTGTTGTTGATGACAACATCCTCGGCGCGGTCGCCGAGATAGGAGAACTCCTCCAGCATCTCTTCGGTCGTCCGAAGGAACAGGGCTGCCTGGTTGTCCGCGTCCCGGAACCCCTGCCCCGCCATGATGATGGCGCGGTACTGGGCACATTCCGGGTCGATGAAGTGGACATCGCAGGTCGCGACCGTCGGCTTTCCGGCCGCGTCGCCGAGGGCCAGGATCTTCCGGTTGACCTCGTTGAGGTCCTCCTCGGACTGGAAACGCGGCGGCATCATTTTCATTTCCTTGGTCGCCTTGTCCTTGACATAATAGGGCCGCAGCAGGAACGCGTTGTTCGTGTTCGGCTGGATCTCCATATAGTCATAGAAATCGACGATCTCCTGGATGCGTTCCTCGGACTCGCCGTTGATGACGGCAAGGTACAGTTCTCCCGCCGAGCAGGCACTGCCGATGATCAGGCCTTCGCGATGGGCGGCAAGGTCTGATTTCAGGATAGTCGGTTTCCGGTAAAAGTGTTCCGTGTGGGAACGGGACACCAGGCCGTACAGATTCTTCAGCCCGACATTATTCTTGACGAGGATGATCTGATGATACGTCCGGTCCCGCTTGTTGCGGATATCGTCGACGATGTCCTCCCATTCGGTAGAGGCGCCTTCACGCAGATCGTCGAAGCAGTAGGACTCGACGCCGTAAATGACTTTGATGCCGGTCTCCTGTGACGCGCTGAACGCGGCAGGATAACCCTGCAGCACTCCGTGGTCCGTGATGGCAACGGCCGGGTGCCCCCACTTCGCGGCGCGGCGGACCAGTTCACCGGCGTCCGTCATGGCATCCATCATGGACATATTGCTGTGCAGGTGCAGCTCGACCCGCTTTCTCGGCGCGTTGTCCATCCGCTCGATCTTTTTGACCGCTGCCATGGCTTTGACGTCCAGCAGGTACTGATGTTTATAGGTGTCAAAAATGACGTTGCCCCTTGCCATGACCGTCATGTCGTTGTGAAGGGTCTCGGCAAGCGATTTGCCCGCGTCGCCCCGAGCGAAGATCTTGCAGGGGTAGGAGTCGGTATAATCGGTCAGAGCAAAATTGAAGATCTTGTTCTTGCCGTCCCGGGTATCGATGATATCCACATCGAACACATCGCCCCAGATGACGACCTGTCCGTCGTCGACCTTCAGTTCTTTGATGGGTTTAGGCATATAGCGGATGGCGTTGCCGTAAATGATCTTTGCCGTTTCCAGATACAGCGGGATCCCGTCCACGATCTTGTGCGGACGCTCCTCAAATTTCTCTTCCCGCTCCGCCTGTGCCTGTTCGCGGGCATCCTGCTCCGCCTGCTTCTGCATATCCTGATAAGCGGTGTCTTCGACATCGACGTCAAGGACCCCGGCGAATTCGACGGAATAACGGGTGTCGTACATCTCGGACAGGATGGTCTCCAAAGTCACATCGGCACAGAGTCCTTTGAGCAGGTCCGCGCCTCCGTGGGTCAGATTCAGGACGAGTTTTCTGCCGTCCAGTTCATATGTGCAGTCATTCAGGAACCCGTTTGACGCGGGACAGCGCCGTTTCAGTTCCTTTAAGACTTCCGGCATTTGCGACAGATCGAAGGCCGGACCCGCTTCCTCTTCGGAAGCCTCCGTTTCCTCTGTCGGGTGCGGTACGGTAAACACCGCTTTGACTTCATTCAATTGAAGGGTCGCCTGCAGAACGTCCTCGAAAGCCCGGACGGTAATGTCCGGCAATTCTTCCTCCGAGCGCAGGCGCAGGAGCATGGACCGGTCGGACCGGCTGAGCGACATACCGGTGATCACGCTCTCAAACAGCGCGTCCGGGAACCGCCCGTCATCGGGCAGCATAAACACTTCGGCAACGCGTTTTTCCTGGGGCAAAATGGATATTCCTCTCTATTACAGTTTCTCGATTTCCTCCATGAGGGCATCGAGCAGTTCGTTTTCAGGTACTTTCTTGATGACTTCTCCCTTGGAGAAGATGAGGCCGACGCCGTTGCCGCCGGCGATGCCAATATCGGCATTCCTTGCTTCGCCGGGCCCGTTGACCGGACAGCCCATCACGGCGACATGGATCGATTTGTGAACGTCCTCCAGACGCGCCTCGACTTCATTGGCAAGGCCGATGAGATCGATCTGGGTCCGCCCGCAGGTGGGGCAGGCGACGAGCTGCGGCGCGTCGGGCAGCAGGTCGAGAGACCGCAGGATGTCATTGGCCGCGTCGATTTCCTTGACCGGATCGTCGGTCAGAGACACGCGCATGGTATCGCCGATGCCGTCGGCCAGCAGCGCGCCGATGCCGATGGCAGACTTGATGCGGCCGAGTTTCTCCGTACCGGCTTCCGTCACACCGAGGTGCAGCGGATAGTCACAGCGTTCCGCGACGATCCGGTATGCCGCGATCATGGTGCGGATGTCGGAGGATTTGATGGAAATGACGATATCGTAAAAATCGACGTTCTCAAGGTACTGCACGCCGCGCAGAGCGCTTTCCGCCATGGCCTCCGGCGTCACGCCGCCATACTTCTGGAGCAGATCCTCTTCGACAGAGCCGGAGTTGACGCCGACACGGATCGGAATGCCGTGCGCCTTGCAGGCGTCCGCGACCAGACGGATCTTGTCCTCTCCGCCGATATACCGCGGGTTGATGCGGATCTTGTCGATGCCGGCTTCCACAGAGGCCAGCGCCAGCTTATAGTTCATCTGGATGTCGGCGATGATCGGCACCTTGATGTTTTCTTTCAGTGCTTTGACGGTCTCGATGTCCTTCATGTTCGTGACCGAAAGGCGGATGAGCTGACAGCCGGCGGCCGACAGTTCTCTTGCCTGCACGATGTTCGCTTCAACGTCTCCCTGCGGAGCGTTCAGCATCGACTGCACCACGATGGGCGCATCGCCGCCGAGCAGCACGCCGCCGACCGAGACTTGTCTGGATATTCTGCGATTCATGAAAAGACCTCCCACTAATGCATCAATCGGGATACGTCGTTGAATGTGATCAAAATCATCAGGGCGAACAGCAGCATCATTCCGATGGTGTTGACCGCGCCCTGGATCTCTTTGGAAACAGGCTTGCGGAAAATGCCTTCCAGCATAATGAAGACGAACCGCCCGCCGTCGAGTGCGGGGAACGGGATCAGGTTGAACGCGCCGACATTGATGGCGATAAGCGCCATGATCAGCAGCAGACGGGACATGTTCCCGGAGGAAGCAGCGTCTGCCGTGGTGTCGGCGATGGCGTCGACAGTCCCGACGGGGCCGGCCATATCGCTCATACTGAGGTGACCCGCCGCCAGTTCATACAGCGAGACCCAGACGATCCGGACGATCGACATGGAGTCCAGGATGGAATATTTGAGGACATTGCCGACCCCCGGTTTTACCCCGACGATCGCAAAGTCATAGTTGATGACCCGCGTGCCCTCGACTTCCTCCGTCTCGAACCGGACCTGCTTGAGCGGGATCCGTTCGCCGTCCCGCTCCACGACAAAGTCCATGACGCCGTCGGCGTCCCGGGCCATGAAGAACGCAAGGTCGTATTCCGTATAGACGACATGGTTGTTGACCGAGCAGAACTTGTCGCCGACTTCCAGCCCCTGCTTCTGAGAGACCGCGCCGTCCCGGAACTGGGATACCGCGGGGGTCCCGATGAGGTCGGAGGTCCCCAGCATGATCGCCATCAGCAGGATGCCGGTCAGGATATTCACCGTGGCGCCGGCCAGAAGGATCAGGCCTTTCTGCCAGGGCGGTTTGGAGGTAAAAGAGCCTTCGGCTGTGCTGTCGCCGTCCTCTCCTTCCAGCGCGACGTATCCGCCGACGGGAAACAGGCGGAGCGAGTACTGGGTCTCGCTCTTTTTTCGTTTCCAGAGGACCGGACCCATGCCGATGGAAAATTCATTGACACGGACCTTGAAGAGTTTGGCCATGGTAAAATGGCCGCCTTCATGGGTGGCGATCAGGAACCCGAAAAACAGGATGGCGGCCAGAATGGGCCACAGCTTATGCCAGATCGCGGGCAAAATCGAAATGGGACTCACACTCCTACGTGTTCCATGACGTACTCACGGGCCAGGCGATCGGTCGCGAGGACGTCCGAGAGCACGAAATCTTCTTTGTTTTCACAGGCCTCCATGGCCTCACCGACCAGTTCACCGATCTCGAGGAATTTGATTTTCCCCTGGCGGAACAGGGCGTTGGCCTGTTCGTTGGCGGAATTGGCGGCGGTCGGATACAGTCCGCCACGGCGGATGGCTTCCCGGCAAATGGCGAGACAGTCGAAGGTCTCCATGTCGGGTTCGGCAAACGTGAGCGTGCCGAGTTCGGCCAGATCCAGCTCCTTCGTCGGAGACGGAAGCCGGTCGGGATAGGTCAGCGCGTACTGGATGGGGATCCGCATATCGGCAAGCCCCAGCTGGGCGATGACGGCGTTGTCCTCAAACTGTACCGCGCTGTGGATGATGCTTTCGCGATGGACCACCACTTTGATCCTGTCTTCCGGGACACCGAACAGCCAGCAGGCCTCAATGACTTCGAGGCCTTTGTTCATCATGGTGGCGGAATCGATGGTGATCTTGGCGCCCATGGACCAGTTCGGATGGTTCAGAGCCTGTTCGACCGTCACGTCTTTCAGACTGTCGCGGTCCCGTCCGAAGAACGGGCCGCCGGACGCGGTGAGCAGGATCTGTTTGAGCCGGCGGGCGGGCGGAGCGCCCTCCAGACACTGGAAAATGGCGGAATGTTCGCTGTCGACCGGGAGGATCTTCACCCGGTGTTCTCTCGCGGCCGCCGTGACCAGCTGTCCGCCGGTAACCAGCGTCTCCTTGTTGGCAAGGGCGATGTCTTTCCCCGCTTCAATGGCATCGATGGTGGGCAGGAGCCCGGCGATGCCGACGATCGCGTTGAGGACGGTATCGGATTCCGGCAGGGTGGCGCATTCGCAGATGCCGCCGATGCCGGAGAGGATTTTCGTATCGGTGTCGGCGACCCGCACCCGCAGGTCGGCCGCCGCCTTCTCGTCAAGGAGAGCCGCCCGCTCCGGGCGGAACTCCCGGATCTGCTCTTCCAGCAGATCGACACTGGTGCTGGCCGTCAGAGCACGCACACGGATGCCGTGCTTGCGGCAGACGTCCAGGCTCTGGGTCCCGATGGAACCGGTGGAACCGAGGATGACAAGGTCCTTCGTCATACGCCTGCCACCACCGTTCCGTAGAGGAGGATCAGGACATACATGGTCGGGGATGCCAGAAGGACGCTGTCAAAACGGTCCATGATGCCGCCGTGGCCCGGGATCAGGTTGGAATAGTCTTTCACGTTGTAGTACCGCTTGATGAGCGAGGCCATCAGATCGCCGAACATGGACGTGATGGAGATGAAAACGATCATAATGCAGTAGAACCAGACGGGCATGAAGAACGCCTGCTTGGCGATGACCTTTTCAAACAGGAACAGGCAGAAGAGCATGAACAGCAGGTTGCAGGCGACGCCGCCGATGGCGCCCTCCCAGGATTTTTTCGGACTCAGGTTCGGCGCCATTTTGTGTTTGCCGAATTTCACGCCGACAAAATAAGCGAAAACGTCGGTGAACAGGGCGGCCGCAACGGCGATCCAGAGCAGCATCCTGCAGTCGTTCCGGGTGATGGATTCCGGATATTTCTGGTAGAGATCGGAGATCAGTCCGATGGAGGAAAACGCCGCGGGAATGACGAGCGAAGCGTAGACAGTGACCGCCAGTTCCGGGAACGTAATAGTCGTTCGGGAGAAATTCGCAACGGTCAGGACCACGAGCAGGATGACATAGAGGATCACGGCGATCTCGATGATCGTAACGTTGCTGACATAGACGATCAGCAGGGGCAGGACCGCGGAGAACGCGATCGCGATGCCACGCAGGGCCACATTTTTGACACCTGCGACATTCGTCAGCTCATAGCAGGCGGCTGCCGCCAGGAGACAGAACAGAATGTCGATGACAGGGGTGAACATCAGGCACCATGTGCCAATGAGGATAACGGCAAGAACGATGCCGGAAAGTACTCGGGTTCGCATAAGTTTGTACCTCTCTTTTAATGATCTTGCTCGGAAAGTCCGCCGAAGCGGCGGTCCCGTTTGGCATAATCCATGATGGCCCGGTCCAGGTCATCCGGTGTGAAGTCCGGCCAGGCGATATCGTCGAACCAGAATTCGGAATAGGCGGACTGCCAGGTCAGGAAGTTCGAGAGCCTCAGTTCGCCGGACGGGCGGATGATGAGATCCGGGTCCGGAAGGCCTCTTGTGTACATATGGTCGGACAGAAGTTCTTCCGTAATGTCCTTCGGGTCCAGGTTCCCTTTCTTTACTTCCTCGGCCAGTTCCTGTGCCGCTTTGACGATCTCCTGACGGCCGCCGTAGTTCAGTGCCATGTTAACGACCATGGCGTCTTTGTTGTTCATGGCGAGGCAGGCGCTCTTGGCGAGCAGCTGCAGACTTAAGGGAAGGCCGGACACATCGCCGATGACCCGGAGGTAAAAGCCTCGTTTCTCGCGGTCATATTTTGTCTCATCGGCTTCCGTCAGGTATTCATGGAAGATCTCCATGAGCGCCTTGACTTCGTCCTTGGGGCGCTTCCAGTTCTCCGTCGAAAATGCGTAGAACGTGATGGCCTCGAGGCCGATGTCGTGGCCGTAGTCCATGATCTGCTTGAAGACTTTGGCGCCCTGGACATGGCCTTCCGTGCGCGGGAGACCGCGCTCTCTGGCCCATCGGCCGTTGCCGTCCATGATGATGCCGATGTGTTTCGGCATGAATTCTTTCGGAGGAAGATTCGACATATTCACACTCCCCTAAAATGCAAGTAACGGCGCAAGCGAAGAGCGGTCCCCCGTGCGCCATTACTTTGTTTATTTTTTTGTGCGTCAGACACTCATGATCTCTTTGGTCTTACTGTCGGCGATCTCGTCGATCTGCTTGCAGAATTTGTCGGTCATCTTCTGCAGCGCTTCTTCTTCGTCGCGAAGATCGTCCTCCGTAAGGTCGCCGTTCTTCTTGGCTTTCTTCAGGGAGTCCATTTCATCGCGGCGGATATTGCGGACCGCGACTTTGGCCTCTTCCCCTCTCTTGGAGATGCCTTTGGCCAGGTCTTTTCTGCGCTCTTCCGTCAGCTGCGGGAAGGTCAGTCGGATGACGTTGCCGTCGTTCTGCGGATTGATACCGATATCGGAGGCCTGGATCGCTTTCATGATGGGGTTGAGAAGCGTTTTGTCCCAGGGCTGGATGACCAGGATGCGGGCTTCCGCCACGGAGACGGAACCGACCTGGCCCACCGGGGTCGGCGTGCCGTAATAGTCCACCATGACTTTGTCAAGGACGTTGGGGTTCGCGCGGCCGGCGCGGATCTCAGAATAATCGGTGACCAGACGGTCGATCGCCTTCTGCATTCTGCTCTCAGCAGTCTTGGTTTCAGACATTGTTGTTTCCTCCTCTATTTCAAGTGTTGGATTTCTTTATTCGGACAGACAGAGCGTCCCGATGGTCTCGCCGGATACGGCGCGGACGATGTTCTCGGGGTCTGTCAGGTCGAAGACCAGGATGTTGATGCCGTTGTCGCGGCAGAGCGACGCCGCGGAGGCGTCCATGACCGTAAGGCCGCGGGCCAGCAGGTCGGACTGCGTGAGCGTATCGAACTTCACGGCATCGGTGAATTTGTTCGGGTCCTTGTCATAAACACCGTCGACATTGGTCGCCTTGAAGATGACGTCCGCCTGGATCTGCGCGGCGCGCAGGGCGGCTGCCGAGTCGGTCGAGAAGAACGGGTTCCCGGTCCCGCCGCCAAAGATGGTGACGACGCCGCGGCCGAGGTCCTCCCGTGCCTTGTCGGCACTGAACAGTTCGGCGATCGGTTCCATGGCAACGGCCGAATAGACTTTGGCCGGAACGCCTTTGGCGATGAGCGTGTCCGCCACCGCGATGGAGTTCATGACGGTGCCGAGCATGCCGATGGAGTCCGCTCTGCAACGGTCCATGGAGCCGCTCGAACGGCCTCTCCAGAAGTTTCCTCCGCCAATGACGATGCCGACGGAAACGCCTGATTCCACAACGCGTTTGATGGCGTCGCAGATGGTCTCGATGACTTCAAAATCGAAGCCGTGGCCCTGTTCCCCGGCGAGGACTTCCCCGCTGAGTTTCAAAAGGATCCGGTTGAATTTCTGTGCCATAACGGTACCTTCCTGTCTTCGAAAATTACCGTTCCCATTATAACGTAAAATAATAGGTCCGTAAAGTTATTTATGGCGCGATAAAGGGGTCGGCGCCTTCACGGATTTCAGGACTTCCAGAAGGATCTGATCCGGCTGGCGTTTATGGATCCGAGTTTCAAAAGGATCCGGTTGAATTTCTGTGCCATAACGGTACCTTCCTGTCTTCGAAAATTACCGTTCCCATTATAACGTAAAATAATAGGTCCGTAAAGTTATTTATGGCGCGATAAAGGGGTCGGCGCCTTCACGGATTTCAGGACTTCCAGAAGGATCTGATCCGGCTGGCGTTTATGGATCCGGGCCCGCGGCGTGAGGATGAGGCGATGGGCGCAGACGTCGACGAAGAGGCTCTGGATATCCTCCGGAATGACGTAGTTTCGGCCTCTCATATAGGCCGAAGCCTTGGCCATCTGGACGAGCGACAGGACCGCGCGGGGGCTGACGCCCTGTTCCACTTCATCGAGGTGGCGGGTGCGGTCGCAGAGTTCCGCCGCGTAGCGGATGAGGGCCTCATCGATGTGCACGGCCGTTACGGCGGCGCGCATCTCCAGGATATCGCGGGCCGAAGCCACGGCACGGACCGAGTCGAGCGGATCGACGCCCTGGCGCTGCTGCACGATCTCGATCTGGTTTTCGATGCTCGGGTAGCCCATGGACAGGCGGACCATGAAGCGGTCGAGCTGGGAATCCGGCAGCGGGTGGGTGCCCGCGCTGCCGAGCGGGTTCTGCGTCGCCATGCAGACGAACGGATCCGGCAGCGCATAGGTGACGCCGTCGACCGTGGTGCGGAGTTCTTCCATGACCTCCAGAAGCGCCGCCTGGGTCTTCGCCGAAGTACGGTTGATCTCATCGGCCAGCAGGATGTTGCAGAACACCGCGCCGGGCTGGAACTCGAACCGGCCTTCTTTTTTGTTGTAAACGGAGAAACCGACAATGTCGCTCGCCATAGTGTCCGGTGTGAACTGGACGCGTTTTTCCGAAAGGCTCATCGCCCGGGAGAACGCCAGCGCCAGCGTGGTTTTCCCGACGCCGGGCACGTCCTCCAGCAGGACATGGCCGCCGGCGAGGATCGCCATCAGGGTCTTCGTGATGACGTCATCCTTACCGACGATGACTTTCTTGATCTCATTCAGGATCGCTGCGCTTTTATTTTCCATGGTGTCCCTCCGTACAAAGGTTTCATTCGTTTGTTCTTCTTCCGGGCCGTTCCGCCGGAACCGACGGAGCAGGATCGCTCCCAGCAGGAGCAGCAGCACTGCCGCAAGAAGCCAGAGCCCGATGTGGGAAGAAGAGGTTTCTTCCGACGCATCATGTTCTGAGGAGTCCATCCCGCCGCCCGGTTCGTCGGCGTCCTCGCCGCCGTCCTGCGGCTCCGGTTCTTCGGCCGGTGCGGCCGCTTCTTCCCGGGACGCGGTGCCGGCCGCCGCGCCCTGTTCGGTCTCATAGTAGCCGGGTGTCACTTCGACCGGGACCCAGCCCACGCCGTCCTTATAGAGTTCGACCCAGGCATGGGATGCGGAATCGGGGACTTCCAGGACCACATCGGTCTCCGGCTCGACGGTCCCGACCAGTTCGTCCGAAATCAGATATCCTTCCGCGTAGCGGGCAGGGTAACCGGCCTGCCGGAAGAGCAGGACCGCCAGCGTTGCGAAATGCGCGTCGTAGCCGGTCTTCGTGTCAAGGAAACGCAGGAGCGGATCGCCTGCACCCGGAGACCCGGGGGCCAGCGAATACGTGAACTGCTCCCCAAACAGCGACCGGACCCGGAACACGGCGTCCGACTGCTTTTTGCAGGTGCCGACCGACCGGCGCCAGAGCGCTTCGATCGCATCGGTGTAAGGTTCCGGGACGGTCAATTCATTGGCGTAGACGAATTCCCGGTAAACGGCTTCCGTCGGCGCAAATTCCTCCCGGTACAGAGAATGGAATTCGGCGTCCTCCCCGAGGAGCGCCTCGCCGCTCACGTTGCCGTAGTCTTTGGTCTGCGGCTGGTAGACCGTCAGTTCATACGATCGCTGCCCGCGCAGACCGCCGGCCGCCATCCCCTCCTGGGAAAGGCCGGCCCGCCGAAGTCCCTTCGACTCGGCGCTGACCTCGTAGGGCGCGTAGATCGTATCGCTGTACGCCCGAAGGTTTCGGATCGTCACGGGATACCGTGAGAGTGTGACGCGGTCCCTCTGCCCCGCCTCATACTGGGTCGTCTGGACGTCCCATTTGAGATCCAGCAGCTGGCCCAGGGAAATGGCCGGGTTGAAATAGCGGCTGCGGACCCAGGGGCCCGTCAGCGAATAATCTTTGAAATAGGCGTTGCTGTCCAAAGGTTTCCAGGCGCCGTCGGAGAGAACATCGCCGGTAAACCCGCGCAGGTACATGGAGAACGCGTTCGGCGTCTCCACGGTCAGGACCGGCTCGCCGTCATAGTCCACAGCGTCCGCCTGGTTCAGGTCGCCGCCCGGCATACTGTCCGAGGCGTCATCCGGCGCATACCGGAACGTCGTGACCTTCTGGGCGATCTGTTCCCGCAGATGGTCGAGGGTCTCCGAGCGCTCATAGCTGCCGAGCAGCAATGACAGGATGACCAGAAAGATAAGAAGGGCTCCGGAGATTTCTCCGTTGAGCCAGGTCAGACGCCGCGCTGTCCCCTTGCTTCTTGTCGTCAGAAGAATGAGGTAGAATGTGACCGCCACCAGATAGAAAATGAATGCCGGACGGGACGGCTGAAGACCGGCGGCGAACGCCAGCAGCGGCGGAAGCACGGTCAGGAACGAAGCCGGAGGTCTCTTTTTCTGGGCGATCGCGTAAGAAAGCACACCCGCGGTAAAAACGGACAGGAGCAGGAGTACCGCATGGGCCTTCGCCCCGGCCACGTCGGTTTCCGGGAACCCTTCCAGCGTCGGGAACACCGAAAGCGCGCGGACGTCGTTCATCGCTTTCGCGAAATAATTGAACAGCTCTTTCCAGCCGTCCGCAAAGAGCCGGAACCCGGCCAGAAGGATCAGCAGCGGAACAAAAAACGCGAAGATCGGCTGCAGCCTTCCGAATCCCGGGATCCGGGCGGTCAGATAGAGAAGGACCGGAAGGACGGCGATGACCGCCAGCGCGTACAGCCGGAGCTGCACCCCCAGCATCGTCATCAGAAGAAGCCAGAACGACACATGCACGAGCACCGTCGCCGCGATTTCCGCGACAACAGCGTTCAGGCTCGCGGGGCGTCCCCGCGCGGAGGTCGTAAGCTTCATTTTGTCAGGTCCTTTTTCAGATATTCAGGTTCATGGTGCCGACCCGGGCAATGTCGGACGGCAGCCGGTCGAAGGCCAGCGCTTCATCCGCTTCGGAAAGCCCCTGCTCGCCGACGAGCGCGATGCGGGTGCGGCACTCGACCGCCAGTTCCTCGGTCCCGGGTGCGGCGGCATGGGTCGTCAGATACAGAAGCGTCGTGTCGCGGCCGAGTTCTTCTCCGTCCGCCAGAAAACGGAGGGCGGAAGACGCGTCCTCCCCGTGCGGGGAAGAGCAGACGAGGCGGAATACCGCGGCATCCAGTTCTTCATAGGAAGAGACGTTGAACGAGCAGTATTCATCGGTCCCGCCGTCATACCAGGCGAAGGTATGCATGACACCGCAGTCCAAAAGACCGCGGGAGAAGTTCGCGGCATAGCAGACACAGGATTCGAGGGCCTCCGGGGCGGCGTCGGCCAGCTCCACGAGCAGCACGACGGAATAGCGGACGGGTTTGACGAATCGCCGCACCATGAAGTCATCGGTCTTGGCGGACAGCTTCCAGTGGATGGCGCGGACGTCATCGCCGGGGACAAAGGGTCGGACATCGAAGGTCTCCGAGACGTCGCGGCCCGGCTCCAGCACCGAATAGTGATCGGACTCCCCTTCCGTTTCCCGCACATCGCTGACGTTGACTTCGGTCGGGATGCGCTCCGGTTCCACCAGCACGACCCGCTGCAGACGCAGGTCCGCCGGGAACCGCACCAGGCCGAACAGGTCCCGGGTGCAGACGTCCGTCAGGCTCATGTAGACCTGCCCGGTCTCCACGTTCTCGGCAAAGACCTGCACCTCATCCGACCCGCGCCCGCTGACCGGGCAGCGGATGTCTTCGGCAAGGTCGGTCCCGGTCAGGGTATTGTGGACCCGGACGGTGGCCGTTGCGAGGGCGACCGGGAACCAGGAATCGTTGTGGAAGACCGCGCGGATCTCCGCGGTGTCTCCCCGGCAGAGGCCGGCCGGGACCATAAGTTCCGCGCGCAGTCCGTGGCGGGACAGCCTGGCGAACACGATGGAGGCCGCCGGCAGGAACAGTCCCGTCAGCAACAGCAGAAGGGTGAACACGTTGTTGACATAAAATTCGAGCAGCAGCAGGCCGAACAGGATGGCAGCCAGCAGCAGCCGGCGTCTGGTCATAGCGGTCCCCCCTTTTATAATTAATAGACTCAACGATAGTATAGCACAAAAAAATCGCCCGGACTCCCGGAATTCGGGAGCTCAGGCGATTTGTTTTCCGGTTTAACCGAGATAGGTGTATCCCGCGTCTTCCACGGCTTTTTTCAGTTTGTCCTCTTTGACGTCCCCGGACAGCTGAAGAACGACGGTTCCCGCCTTGTGGTCCGCAGTGGCAGACTCGACTTTCCGCACCTTTTCCAGCGCCTTCTTGACGGCCGCTTCACAGTGCTCACACATCATGCCGTTTACTTTGATCGTTTTTTCCATGGTATCGGTTTCCTTTCTGTCGCTTCGCAATGGTTTATCGTGTTTCGTGCCGTGGACATCGAACAGATTGAGCCGCAGCGCGTTCATACAGACACAAAAGCTCGAGAGGCTCATGGCGGCAGCCGCCACCATGGGGCTCAGTTCCCACGTCACACCGAACAGCGCATTGTAGAGCCCTGCCGCGAGCGGGATGCAGATGATGTTATAGAAGAAGGCCCAGAACAGGTTCTCCTTGATATTGGTCAGTGTCTGGCGGGACAGCCGGACGGCCGCCGCCACATCCGAGAGACGGCTGTTCATGAGGACCACGTCCGCCGCGTCGATAGCAACGTCCGTGCCGGCGCCGATGGCGATGCCGGTATCGGCGCTCGTCAGCGCCGGGGCGTCATTGATGCCGTCCCCGACCATGGCGACGGTCCCGAAGCGGTTTTTCAGGGAGCGGATCGCGTCCGCCTTCCCGTCCGGCAGAACGCCGGCAATGACCTCGTCGACGCCGGCTTCCGCCCCGATGGCCTTCGCCGTCACTTCGTTATCCCCCGTCAGCATACAGACGGCAATGCCCATCCGGCGCAGCTGGCGGATGGCTTCCGCGCTGTCTTCCTTCAGAACGTCGGCCACACCGATCAGACCGAGGAGCCGGTCGCCCCTGGCGAAGAACAGCGGGGTCTTTCCGGCGCCGGCCAGCCGGTCGGACGCTTCTTTCAGCGCCTCCGGCAGTTCGGCGACTGTCGTCATGAACGTGCGGCTGCCGCCGGTCACGGAGGTACCGTTCAGCACGGCCGTCAGCCCGTGTCCGGGCAATGCGGAAAACTGCTCCGCTTCTTCAAAGGCGACTCCGCGGTCTTCGGCACATGCCACGACGGCGCGGGCCAGCGGATGTTCGCTTTTCTTTTCCAGAGATCCTGCGAGCGTCAGGAGTTCTTCTTCCGAGACCCCTTCCGCGGGGATGAGATCCGTCACGGTAGGTTCTCCGGTCGTGATGGTGCCGGTCTTGTCGAGCGCGACTGCCCGGACCTTTCCGGTCTGTTCCAGACTCTCCGCCGTTTTGAACAGAATGCCGTTCCCGGCACCTTTCCCGTTGCCGACCATGATAGCGACCGGCGTCGCGAGTCCGAGGGCGCAGGGGCAGCTGATGACGAGGACCGCGATGGCTCTTGTCAGAGAGTGCTCCACACCGGTCCCGGCGATCATCCAGGCCGCGAAGACCAGCAGTGCAATCCCCATGACCACCGGTACGAAGACACCGGCGACCTTGTCCGCCACTTTGGCGACCGGCGCTTTGGTCGCCGCCGCGTCCGAGACCATTTTGACGATCTGCGACAGCGTCGTATCATTGCCGACCCGGGTCGCGCGGCATTCCAGATAGCCGTCTTTGTTGATGGTGGCCGCCGATACGACGTCGCCTTCGGCTTTGTCGACGGGGATGCTCTCGCCGGTCAGCGCGGACTCATCGACCGCGCCGGCGCCGCGGACCACGATGCCGTCGACCGGTACATTCTCGCCCGGGCGTACGGTAAACACATCGCCGACCGCCACTTCACCGACCGGGACCGAAACTTCTTCCCCGTCCCGCAGGAGGGTCGCCTGTTTCGGCGCCAGCTCCATAAGACCCTTCAGCGCGTTGGTCGTCCGGCCTTTGGAACGGGCTTCCAGGGTCTTTCCGACCGTGATGAGCGCGAGGATCATGGCAGCCGACTCGAAATAGTAGCTGTCCATATACACCATGGACGCTTCTTTTCCGGCTTCCGCCATGACCGAAGCCGCTTTCAGGAGCGCGTACAGGCTGTAAAGGAACGATGCCGAAGAGCCGAGGGCGACCAGCGCGTCCATGTTCGGCGCGCGGTGCCAGAGACTTTTGAAGCCGTTCGTAAAGAATTTGTAGTTGATGAGCATGACAACGGCCGCCAGGACCATTTCGGTGATACCGAGGCCGACACAGTTGCCGAGGAGCTTCGGGACCGGCCAGTCCCAGAGCATATGTCCCATGGAGAAATACATAAGGACGAGCGTGACGGCGACCGACCAGATGAGCCGGCGCACCAGCCGGGGCGTCTCGGTATCCCGGAGCATTTCCTCCGCGTCTGCCAGAGCGCTTCGCTCCGAGGTCTCCCCTCCGCCGAGGGGCGCCGCGCCGTAGCCGGCGTCCTTGACCGCGCGCATAACGGCTCCGGCGTCCGCCGACCCTTCCACCGCCATGGAATTGGTCAGGAGCGAGACCGCGACGTTCTCGACGCCGGGGACGGACTCCACCGCTTTTTCCACGCGGGCCACACAGGCGGCGCAGCTCATACCGGTGACAGTATATTGTTCCATAATGTCTTCTTTCCAGCCGGGACTCCGGCAGTTATTTCATCATTTTCTGCAGCAGTTTGACCAGCTCTTCGATGGTCTCGTCGTTGCCTTCCCGAATGTCCTCCGCCACACAGCCGCGCAGATGCGCTTCCAGCAGTTCGCGGCTGAAGGAATTGATCGCCGCGTTCGCCGCGGCCGCCTGGGTCAGGATCTCCGGACAATAGGCGTCCTTCTCCACCATGCCCTTAAGGCCCCGGACCTGTCCCTCGATGCGGCTGAGGCGGTTCAGGAGCCGTTTCTTCTCGTCTTCCGAGCGGTCTTTGTGGTCATGAAGGCAGTGTTCGCAAGCGGCTTTTTCTGCCATGAAAACCCCTCCTTTTTGCATACCCCAATGGGGTATTTTCATCGCCTTTATCATATACCCTGCCGGGGTATCTTGTCAACGCAAAAAAACGCTCCACAGAAAAACTGTGGAGCGTTTCCGGTGGAGGCACCACCCGGATTTGAACCGGGGCATAAAGGTTTTGCAGACCTCTGCCTTACCACTTGGCTATGGTGCCATACCGCCATATAAAAAAATGGAGCGGATTACGGGGCTCGAACCCGCTACCTCCACCTTGGCAAGGTGGCGCTCTACCAGATGAGCTAAATCCGCATAAATGGTGCCTTCGGACGGAATCGAACCATCGACACGGGGATTTTCAGTCCCCTGCTCTACCAACTGAGCTACAAAGGCACAAATGGCGACCCGGAACGGACTCGAACCGTCGACCTCTAGCGTGACAGGCTAGCGTTCTAACCAGCTGAACTACCGGGCCATGTTTTTTGTGGTGGGAGTAACAGGGCTCGAACCTGTGACCCCTTGCTTGTAAGGCAAGTGCTCTCCCAGCTGAGCTATACTCCCGAATGTGCCTTCGAAACTCACGCGGTACAGCGTTTCCCTGTCTCGACGACGATTAACACTATACTATATAAAGAAAGGGATGTCAACCACTTTTTTCCGAAAGTTTGAGGATGTCGGAAGCGCTGAAATAGTACTTCTTATCGCAGAATTGACAGCCCACTTCTGTCGTCTCTTCACGGGCCATATCGGCCAGTTCTTCGGGGCCGAGAGAAATGAGCGCACGCTCCACCCGGGCGCGGGAGCAGTCGCAGACATAGCCGACTTCCGCCTCTTCCAGGACCTCCAGCGAAAAGTCCGGAAGTGCCTTTCGAAGGATGTCTTCCGGCGTCATTTCATCCGTCAGCATCGTGGTAACGGCAGGCAGGCCTTTCAGGCCTTCCTCGACCCTGGTGATGGTTTCCTCCGAGGCCGTCGGCAGCAGCTGGATGATAAAGCCGCCCGCCACGATCACATCGCCGGTATCCGGGGTGCAGAGCACGCCGAGCGACAGCACGGTCGGGGTCTGTTCGCTGATGGCATAATAGCCGGTCACGTCTTCCGCCACTTCGCCGGAGACGAGCGGGACCTGACCGACATAGGGCTCCTTGAGCCCGAGGTCCTTGATGACCGAAAGTGTTCCGTTGTGACCGACGGCTCCGCCGACGTCCAGCTTGCGCTCGGACTTGTTCGGGACCGTTGCCTGCGGGTTCATGACATAGCCGCGGGCATTGCCGCTTGCGTCCGCGACCGCGATCACGGAACCGGCGGGGCCGTCCCCCGCCATGCGGAGGGTGACCGAATGGTCCGCGCTCTTGAGCGTCACCCCCATAAAAGAGGCAGCCGTCAAAAGCCGCCCGAGGGCAGCGGTGCAGACGTTTGTCGTCTGGTGGATCCGGCGCGCTTCCCGCACCATGGCCGTGGTATCGGCCGCCATGCAGGTCAGCTCACCGGTGGAGTCGATCATACGGATAAGATTCTTCATGGAGCGTTTATTCGCCTTTCTCCATGCGGTCAAAGACGATGTCATAGCCGCCTTCCCCATAGCTTAAGGAGCGGTTGACGCGGGAAATGGTCGCCGTCGAGGCGCCGGTCGCCGCGACGATATCGCTGTAAACGCGCTTTTCCGTCAGCATCTTCGCGACAACGACCCGCTGCGAGATCGATTTCAGTTCGTTGACGGTGCACAGGTCCTCAAAGAACTTGTAACACTCTTCACGGGTCTGCAGTTCCAGGATGGCGTCAAACAGAAAATCCATGTTCGCGTCTTTGAGTTTATCGGTCATGGAAAGGTCCTCCCAGTTGTTTTACGTAAAGTAGATAGTAACAAATATTGTACCACTGTTTTTTCACGTTGTAAAGCGTTAACGTACGAAACAAAGAACCGGCATGCAGTCATGCCGGTTCGATTCTCTGTTATTTGACGGCGTTCGCGATGAACTCCCGTATGGTAGCAGCGCCTTCCCCCGTTTTTGCGGAAAACGGGATGACGGCAACGGCACCGAACGGAGCGATCTCGTTCGCGCGTTCGGCCAGCGCCTCGCGGTACTGGGTCTTGTTGAGCTTGTCGCTCTTCGTCAGGGCGACGATAAAATTCGTGTTCGTTTCCATCAGGAACTGCAGCATCTGCAGGTCGTCCTTCGACGGTTTGTGCCGCATGTCGATCAGCTGGACGACCAGCGGGATGTTTCGGTCGGACGTGAAATACCCATTGATCATTTTCCCCCAGCGGTTCCGCTCGGCGTCGGAGGCCTTCGCGTAGCCGTATCCGGGCAGGTCGACGAGTTTGACGCCGTCGCCTTGATAGAAGTTGATCGTGATCGTCTTCCCCGGCTGGGAGCTGACCCGCGCCAGCTGTTTGCGGTTCAGGATCTTGTTGATCAGCGACGATTTCCCGACGTTGGACCGTCCGGAAAAACAGACTTCCGGCTGCACGCTCTTCGGCAGCTGGGCAAAGGTGCCGTACGAGGCTTCATAAGTCACATTGTCGAATCTCATGCGGAAGTCCCATCCTTCATAATGGCCCGTTTCCAGACCTGATTCAGGCTGGTGACCGGGATGAATTCGATGTTGTCCTTGACGACTTTATCCACATCCTGCAGGTCCGGGACATTGTCCTCGGGGATGATGACGGTCTTGATGCCCGCTTTGTAGGCGGCCATCGTCTTTTCCTTCAGACCGCCGATCGGCATGACGCGTCCGGTCAGGGAGATCTCCCCGGTCATGGCAACATGACCGTCGACCTTGGAACCGGTCAGCGCCGAGAGCAGGCTCGTCGCGATGGTGACACCGGCGGAGGGGCCGTCCTTCGGCACCGCGCCTTCCGGCACGTGGATATGGATGTCTTTATCCTTGTAGAACCCGTTATCGATCTTCAGGGTGTCCGCGTTCGTGCGGATGTAGCTGACCGCGGCACGGGCGGATTCTTTCATGACGTCGCCGAGGGAGCCGGTCAGTTCCAGTTTCCCGTTGCCGTCCATGACAGCCGCTTCCACCTTCAGCATCTCGCCGCCGACCGAGGTCCAGGCAAGGCCGTTAGTGACGCCGACTTCGTCGGACAGCGTGGCCGCGTCCTTCTCTTTGAAGGGCGGGACGCCCAGCAGGTCGGCAAGGTCGGCGACCCTGACCGACGTCTTATAGTCGGGGTCCTGTACGATCTTCAGCGCCGTCTTGCGGCAGATCTCATGGATCTTCCGCTCCAGGATACGGACGCCCGCTTCCCGGGTGTAATCGGAAATGATGTGGCGAAGCGCCGCATCGGTGATCTTCAGCTGGGTACGGGTCATCCCGTGGCGTTTCAGCGCCTTCGGAATCAGGTGTTTTTTCGCGATGTGGAATTTCTCTTCCGCCGTATAGCTGTAGAGGTCGATGACCTCCATGCGGTCGAGGAGCGGAGCCGGGATGTTGCTCTTGTTGTTGGCCGTCGTCAGGAACAGGACCTTGGACAGGTCGAAGGGGATCTCGACGAAGTGGTCGACGAACGCCTTGTTCTGTTCCGCGTCCAGCACCTCCAGCATGGCGGAAGCGGGGTCGCCGCGGACGTCCGCGCCCATCTTGTCGATCTCGTCGAACAGGATGAGCGGATTGTTGGTGCCCGCGTCGGTCATGGCCGCCATAACGCGGCCGGGCATGGACCCGATGTAGGTCTTCCGGTGACCGCGGATTTCGGCTTCGTCCCGGACGCCGCCGAGCGAGATGCGCTCGTATTTCCGTCCGAGCGCTTCCGCAAGGGACTGGGCGATCGACGTTTTGCCGACGCCGGGAGGGCCGGCGAGACAGATGATCTGCCCGGTAATGTCCGGGGCCAGTTTGCGGACCGCCAGCAGTTCGATGACGCGGTCCTTGACGTCGTTGAGACCGTAGTGGTCCCGGTCCAGGATGCGGCGGGCCTGTTCGATGTCGAGGTTGTCCTCGGACGTGGCGTCCCAGGGCAGGTCCAGCACGACATCGAGATAATTGCGCACGACGGTCGCTTCCGAACTCGGGTTGCCGCCCATCTTCTGCAGACGGTTCAGTTCCTTCAGCAGTTTGTCGCGGTATTTGTCTTCCATGTTCTGGATCGCGAGGATCTTTTTGCGGTACTCTTCGATCTCATCGACGCCGTCGCCGCCGTCGAGTTCCTCGGAGAGGACACGCATCTGCTCCCGCAGATAGTACTCTCTCTGGTTGTCGTCGACGTTCTGTTCGACTTTGCGGGAGATCTCGTTTTCGAGCTTCAACATATCGATTTCGCGGGCCAGATATTCACAGACAAGTTCCAGACGGCGCAGCGGGTGCGCCGTCTCGAGGATCTTCTGTTTTTCGGTATAATCCAGCTTGATGACCGAGGCGATGTAATCGGCGATGCCGCCGGGAGAATCATCGCCCACGACCCGGAGCATGACGTCCGGTGCCACTTTCGGGGCGTATTCGGCATAGTCGTTGAAGTAGTCCCGGGCCCGGCGCATCAGGGCGAGCGCGTATTCCTCGTCCTTTTTCGCGTAGCCCTTCTGGGGCAGTTTTTCGACGTCGGCATACAGGAATGCCCCGTCATAACCGCGGGTCACTTTCGCGCGTTCCGCTCCTTCCACGATGACGCGGAGGTTGTCGGAATCCGGCACGGTGATGACCTGACGGACCCGGGCGATGACACCGACTTTATAAAGCTGACCGAACATGGGGTTTTCGGTTTCCGGCGATTTCTGCGCGACCAGGAACACTTCCTGTCCGTACTCCATGGCGGCCTCGATGGCCCCGATGGATTTCTGCCGGGCGATATCGAAATGGAGGACCATTTCGGGGAACACGACGAGGCCGCGCAGAGCGACGACCGGGATCGCGTAGACGTTGCGTTCGGTATTATCCATGTGTGTGTTTCACCACCTGTTGTTAACTGACGTTGCTGCGGCGGCCTCGTTTCTGCGGGGCGGAAGGTGCCGCCGTCAGGAGCGGCGCCGGTTCCTTCCGGTCTTCATTGCGCACGAGCAGAGGCTCCGCGTCTCCGAGCACCGCGGCTTCCGTGACCGTGATCTTCTCGATCCGGTAGTCGGACGGACTCTCATACATGAGCGGCTGCAGCACGCGTTCCATGACGCCGCGAAGTCCGCGGGCGCCGGTCTTTTTCTCCAGCGTTTCCCGGGCAATGGCGCGAAGCGCGTCATCCTCGAACTGAAGTTCGACATTGTCCATCCGGAACAGTTCCTGATACTGTTTGACCATGGAATTTTTCGGTTCCTTCAGGATGCGGACCAGAGCGTCCTCATCGAGGTCGTCCAGCGTCGTCAGGACCGGGATGCGCCCGACCAGTTCTGGAATGAGGCCGTATTTGACAAGGTCCTGCGGAATGACATTTTTCATGGCTTCCGTCAGTTCCAGTTCTTTCGTCGCCTTGATTTCGGCGCCGAAGCCGAGACCGCCGGTCCCGGAACGCCGTTCGACGATCTTTTCAATGCCGTCAAAGGCACCGCCGCAGATGAACAGGATGTTCGAGGTGTCGACCTGGATGAACTCCTGCTGCGGATGTTTGCGTCCTCCCTGCGGAGGCACGTTGGAAACGGTCCCTTCCAGGATCTTCAGCAGAGCCTGCTGGACCCCTTCGCCGGAGACGTCTCGTGTAATGGACGGGTTCTCGGACTTCCGGGCGATCTTGTCGATCTCATCGATATAGATGATGCCGGTCTCGGCGCGTTCCACGTCGAAGTCGGCCGCCTGGATCAGGCGGAGAAGGATGTTCTCCACGTCCTCACCCACATAACCCGCTTCCGTCAGCGTCGTGGCGTCTGCCACGGCGAACGGCACATCGAGGGTCCGGGCCAGGGTCTGGGCCAGCATCGTTTTCCCGACGCCGGTGGGACCGAGCAGCAGAACGTTGCTCTTCTGGAGTTCCACGTCCGTCTGCTCTCCGTAGAAAATGCGTTTGTAATGGTTGTAGACCGCGACCGAAAGCGTGATCTTCGCGCGGTCCTGGCCGATGACATATTCGTCCAGAGTCGCTTTGATCTCCTGCGGTTTCGGGAGCGGTTTGGCATTGTGCTGAGCCCGCTGCCGGCGTTTGGCGGCGGCGAGTTCGATATCATCCTGGACGAGTTCCGCACAGAGCTCTACGCACTCGTCACAGATGTAGATGTCATTCATGCCGGAAATGAGCTTGTCTACCTGATCCTGCGTTTTCCCGCAGAAACTGCAGCGAAGCTTTATCTGGTCATTGCGAGCCAAGGTTCATTCCCTCCAGGTCAGTCTCTTTTATAAAGAACTTTGTCGATCAGGCCGTATTCCAGTGCCTCTTCCGCGGTCATGAAGTTGTCGCGCTCGGTGTCCCGGGCGATCTCTTCGATCGGTCTGCCGGTGTTTTCAGCCAGGATCTTGTTGAGGCGTTCCCGCATTTTGAGGATGTTTTCGGCAACGATCTGGATTTCTGTCGCCTGTCCCTGCGCACCGCCGGAAGGCTGATGGATCATGATCTCGGCGTTCGGCAGCGCATAGCGTTTACCTTTCGCGCCGGCCGAAAGAAGGAACGCGCCCATGGACGCGCCGAGGCCCATGCAGATGGTAGAGACGTCGCACTTGATGTACTGCATCGTGTCATAAATGGCAAGGCCCGCGGTCACGGAGCCGCCGGGGCTGTTGATGTAAAGGTTGATGTCCTTTTCGGAGTCCTGTCCCTCCAGGAAGAGGAGCTGGGCCACGACCAGGCTGGCGGTGGCGTCGTTGACTTCGTCGGAGAGAACGATGATACGGTCTTCCAGCAGCCGGGAGAAAATGTCATACTGACGTTCGCCGCGGCTGGTCTGTTCAATGACATAAGGTACTAACGGCATAGTGTTACCTCCTTGTGATTGACGGAAAGCGACGAGGTTTCCCCCGCCGCCTGTCCATGCTTGGTATTGAATTTATCAAAAGAGTACAGTCGTCTGATTTCTTGTTTATTCGGCCGCGTCGTCTGCCTTCTTGGTCGTCTTCTTGGCAGGCGCTTTCTTGGCGGTCGTTTTCTTGGCAGCCGGTTTCTCCTCGGCGTCCGCCTTCTTCGCGGTCGTCTTCTTCGCCGTGGACTTCTTGGCGGTCGACTTCTTGGCAGCCGGTTTTTCCTCCGCCTCATCCTTCTTGGCAGTCGTCTTCTTCGCCGTGGACTTCTTCGCGGTCGACTTCTTGGCCGGTTTCTTTTCTTCCGCTTTCTCTTCCACCGCCTCAGCGGCTTCGGTGACCTGATCGGCGATCAGTTCGCTCGGGTCGACGTCGACGATCTTGGCGTTCTCCTTGACGATGTCCAGAGCCTTCTGGGTCGTGATGTCACGGGAGACGTCTTCGACCGGAAGGATGTTGCGAATGGTCTCTTCGTCCATATCGTACTGCTCGGCCAGTTTCTTGTACTGGTCGGCTACATCGTCGTCGGTGACGTCGAACTTCTCGAGTTCGGCGATCTTCTCAAGGGCCAGACGGACCTTGACGGAGTTCTCGGCACGCTCACGGAAGCTGTCTTTCAGCATATCCTCGGTCATGCCGGTATAAGCGAGGTAAGTCTGCAGGTCGAGGCCCTGGGACTGGATCTGATAACCGAAGTCCTGGATGGAGTTCTGGACTTCGTTCTCGAACATGACTTCCGGGATCTCCGCTTTGACGAGACCGGCCAGTTTTTCGAAGATCTGGGAATCGACTTCCTGATCCGCGGCTTCGGCCTTGGTCTTGGCGAGATCTTCCTTCAGATGCTCTTTGTATTCGTCGAGGGTGTCATATTCGCTGACGTCCATCGCGAAATCGTCATCGAGCTCCGGAAGCTGTTTTTCTTTGATATCATTGAGCTTGACTTTGAAGACCGCGTCTTTGCCGGCCAGCTCTTCAACATATTCCTCGGGGAACGTGACGTTGACGTCGAATTCCTCGCCGGCCTTGTGGCCGATGATCTGATCTTCGAAACCGGGGATGAACTGTCCGGAACCGAGGGTCAGCTCGTAGCCTTCACCCTTGCCGCCTTCGAACGCGACGTCGTCAACGAAGCCTTCAAAGTCGATGACCGTAAGGTCGCCGTCTTTCGCTTCTCTTTCCACGCCCACAAAACGCGCGCCGCGCTCCTGCATGGTGGCAAGTTCCGCGTTCACATCGTCCTCGGTCACGTCGGCGATGGGTCTCTTGAGCTCGAGTTTCTTATAGTCGCCGAGTTCCACTTCGGGTTTGACGGTGACTTTCAGAGAGAAGGTCACGCCTTCTTTGCTGATGTCCTGGAAGTCGACATCGTAAGGATTGTCGACGATCTCGATGCCCGCCTCATTGACGGCCGCTTCCACTACTTCGGGGAAAACGATCTCAAAGGCGTCTTCATAAAATACGGACTCGCCGTAATATCTCTCGACCATACCGCGGGTCGCCTTGCCTTTGCGGAAACCCGGGACGGTGATGTTCTTTCTCTGACGCTGGAACGCCGTGTCGATGGCTTTGTTCCAGGTCTCTTTGTCGACGTCGACGACGAGTTCGTAGAGATTGGTATCGATTTTTTCGGAAGATTTCAGACTCATGGTTGCGAGTACTCCTCTCATCAAGCTATTAAAACTATCGTATTATATCATATTATAGCTGGTATTTCCACCTATATTTTCAAGCTTTTACCGGTCGATCCGAAGCGGGCAAAAGCCCATGGAATCGGACGAAACGAGACGGAACGAAATACCGTCCCGCTCCCCCTCGAACGCGTTTCGGATCGCGTTGCCGTGCAGGTGCGCATAATAGCAGGTCCGGATGTCGGAAGCCCGCAGCACATCCATGATGGGGGTGCACTCCCGCTCGTTCGTCACGGGAGGATAGTGCAGGAAGACCAGCGGTTCTTTCCCGGTCGCCTGCGCGGCGTCGATCCCGGTCTGGAGCCGGCCGCATTCCCGGTGGATGACCTTGTCGCTGTGAGGCGTCTCATCATCGAAGAACCATCCACGCGTCGCGCAGATCGCGAAGTCGCCGACGACATACGTGTTGTTGTGGCAGAACCGGATCGAATCGAAGCCCTCCTCCTCGAGGAACGCATTCATTTTTGACAGGGTGCTCCACCAGTAATCGTGGTTGCCCTTGGAGATGATCTTCGTTCCAGGCAGCGCCTGCAGCCAGGCGAAATCCGGCCGGGCCTCCTCCAGGGAAATGCCCCAGGAGATGTCGCCGGGCAGGACGATCGTATCCTCCGGACGGATCAGTTTCTTCCAGTTCGTTTCCATGCGGGAGACATAGTTTTCCCAACCCGGGAATTTGTCCATCGGCTTGTTCGTGCCAAGGGACAGATGGGGGTCGCCCATCGCGTACAGTGCCATGCCTGCCCTCCTTTTCAAAAAAGGCCGCCGAGAGCGGCGGCCGTTCCGTTTTCTGTCAGATGCCCAGCATCTCGTAGACCTGCTGTTCCATGTCTTCCACAGCGCAGGCCGTCGTGAAGCGGACCGTCTTGTCCTTCAGGTTGCTGAGCGGAGCCGGGATCGGGACGCCGGTCTGCTCGGCCAGCGCGCCGGCCATGTCGAACTCGTCCAGGTCCGGTGTCTTTCCGAGGAGCGCCGTCAGGACACTCTTGGAGAACTTGTAGGGGCTCGCGGTCGCGTCGATGATCGTCGGGACCGTGTCGCCCGTTTCCTTCGCGAAAGCGCTGTAAACGGTGATGGCGACGCCGGTATGGGTGTCGGACAGATACCCGTCCGTTTCATACGTCTGACGGATCATGGCGGAAACGGTGTCATCGTCCGCGCAGCCGGCCGCGAAAAGTTCTTTGATTTTCCCGAAAACGTCTTCCGTCACGGTATATTTGCCGGTCTCGGACAGTTCGTCCATCCACGCGCGGACCACCGCGTCATCGTCGCCGGACAGATGGAACAGCAGGCGTTCCAGGTTGCTCGAGATGAGAATATCCATGGACGGGGACATGGTCGTGTAGAACGTCCGGTTCCGGTCATAGGTGCCGGTCGTCAGGAAATCGGTCAGCACGTTGTTGGCGTTGGACGCGCAGACAAGGGTCCTGATCGGAACGCCCATCTGTCTGGCGTAATACGCTGCCAGGATATTGCCGAAGTTGCCGGTCGGGACGACTACGTTCATGGGGTCGCCCGCAGCCAGATTGCCGCTTTCCAGAAGGTCGGCGTAAGCGCTGCAGTAGTAGACGATCTGCGGCACCAGCCGGCCCCAGTTGATGGAGTTGGCGGACGAGAACATCAGGTCGTTTTCCGCAAGGGTGTCGGCAACGGCTTTGTCGGTGAAGATCTTTTTGACGCCGCTCTGCGCGTCGTCGAAGTTGCCTCTGATCGCGCACACCGCCACATTGCCGCCCTCCTGAGTGACCATCTGGAGCTGCTGCATGGGGCTGACACCGTCCTGCGGATAGAAGACGAGGATCCGGGTGCCCGGAACGTCCTTGAAGCCTTCCAGGGCCGCCTTGCCGGTGTCTCCGGAGGTGGCGACCAGGATGACGATCTGCTTGTCCGGAGCCGCTTTCTTCGAAGCCGTCGTCAGCAGGTACGGGAGTAGCTGGAGCGCCATGTCCTTGAACGCGCAGGTCGGGCCGCGGAACAGTTCCAGGATATAGGCGTGTTCATCCAGCCGGACCAGAGGCGCGACCTTGTCGGAAGTGAATTTCCCGGGCGCGTAGGCACCGTTCACACAGAAGTCGAGTTCCTCCGGCGTAAAGTCGGTCAGGTAGAGCGAGAGCACTTTTTTCGCGCGCTCGATATAGGACAGCGGGATGAGGTCTTTCAGGTCCTGCAGGGAAAGCTGCGGGACTTCGACCGGCACGAACAGTCCGCCCTCTTTCGAGATACCGCGGGTAATGGCTTCGCTCGCCGTCACGCGCAGGGTCTTGTCTCTGGTACTGGTGTAAAGCATGTTGGTTCCTCTTTGCAATGTTAATTCGCCGAAAAAGCGTTTTTGATAAATTCATACGCGACAGGTTTCCCGTCCGCGTTCGCGAAGACCTCCAGGCAGTCGAACCGCGGCTGCAGGTCGTCCTTTTGCACCATGTTCCGGTGCATCGTGATATAGTACTCCGCCGTCAGGAGGATCTTTCTCTGTTTGGACGCCGTCACGGCAGCGGCCGGACGCCCCATGGAGTTTTCACTCCGGGTCTTGACCTCGACAAAACAGAGAAACCGGTCCTTGCGGGCGATGATATCCACTTCGCCGAACCGGGAGCGGAAGTTCCGCTGCAGCAGTTCATAGTCGAGGGATTCCAGGACCTCGCAGGCGTAGTCTTCTCCGAGGTTCCCGAGTCCGTTCTGTGTCAAGGCGATCGGCTCCTTTTCCGTCAGGTGAAATGTTCTTCCAGATTCTTGAGGAAGCTTTTGCGATGGACCTCCGACACGCCGTATTTCTGCAGCATCTCGTAGTGCAGCTTCGTGCCGTAGCCCTTGTGTTTTTCAAACTGATACTGCGGGAACAGTTCCGCGATCTGCAGCATGTAACGGTCCCGGGACACTTTGGCCAGCACCGACGCCGCCGCGATGGACATGGACTTCGCGTCGCCCTTGACCACCGTTTCCTCCGCCGCGTCGACGCCCGGTTTCCGGTTGCCGTCGATGAGGGCAAGGTCCGGTTTTTCCTTCAGTCCGTCGAAGGCCCGGTTCATGGCGAGGAATGTCGCCTGAAGGATATTCAGGTCGTCGATTTCCTGTTCGGATGCGGAGGCCACACAGTAGTCTTCCGCCGCTTCCAGGATGACATCGAACAGGGCTTCCCGTTTTTTCTCCGTCAGCTTTTTGGAATCGTTCAGTCCGGGGATGTCTGTGCCGGGTCTCAGGACGACGGCAGCGGCAAACACAGGGCCTGCCAGCGGACCTCTTCCCGCTTCATCGATCCCGCAGATGCGCGCATAGCCTTCGGCTGTCCGCGCGTCTTCCAGCTCATAGGTCGGCACCGTTTTGGGCGTTGCCATTTTCCGTCATCCTTTCGGGCGTTCCAGCGTCAGGTTGCCGAGCTTTCCGCCGCGGTATTCGTTGAGGAGTGTGTTGGCCGCCCGCTCGGTATCGACTTCGTTACCGCGCAGCAGCATACCGCGTTTGCGGCCGATCGCCTCCAGGACTTCATAGGACTCGCCCTCGAAGACGGCCGGGTCGACTTTGTAGCGTTCGACGAGCAGCTCGGGATAATCGGTCTTCAAGACGTCCAGCAGCCGGACCGCAATGGTCTCGACGTCCATGACGTCGTCTTTGACCGAGCCGATGAAGGCCAGCTTGTCGCCGACCGCGGGGTCATCGAATTTCGGCCAGAGGACGCCGGGCGTATCCAGCAGTTCGATCCCGTTCCCGCAGACGACCCACTGGTTGGAGCGGGTGACGCCGGGGCGGTTCTCGACCTGCAGCCGGGCCTTGTTGCTCATGCGGTTGATAAAGGACGATTTGCCCGTATTCGGGATGCCGACGACCATGAGGCGGAGCGGCTTCCCGCCCATGCCTTTGGCTTCGTTCTGGGCGATGCGCTCCTTCAGCGCTTTTTTGACGACGCCTTCGAACTGGTTCAGCCCTTTTCCGGACTTGCAGTCGACGGCGAGCACGAAGGCGCCCTGTTTTCGAAAATAATCTTTCCACGCCTCGGTAGCGCCGGCGTCGGCGATGTCCGACTTGTTGAGCAGGATGATCCGCGGTTTTCCGGACGTGATCTCATCGAGTTCCGGGTTGCGGCTGCTCTCCGGGATGCGGGCGTCGACCAGTTCCACGACCGCGTCCACCAGGGGCAGGCTCTCTTTGATCTTCCGTCGGGTCTTGGCCATATGGCCGGGAAACCACTGGACGGTCTGCTTTTGAAAATCCGGCATTTAACCCTCCGGGAGTTCCAAATCGACAAGGCCGTGCGGGGTCGAGGCCCGTTTGGCGATGCCGAGGATATAATCGTTGTCGATGAGGCCGATCGCCGTGGAACGGGAGTCGACTGAATTCTGCCGGTTGTCGCCCATGACGAAGCATTTTCCTTCGGGGACCATGATCGGCAGGGACATATCGTAAGCATTGATGGTCTCGTTGTTGATATAGGGCTCGTCAAGGATCTGGCCGTTGACGATGACGTCGCCGGTATCGTAGTTGATATCGATGATCTGTCCTTCGGTGGCGATCACCCGCTTGATGATGTTCTCATGGAACGCGTTGTCCTGGGAAATGACGACCACATCGCCGTACTGCGGGGTCGTGTCCTCCATCTGGGACAGGAACACCCAGTCGCCGGAATGCAGTGTCGGTTCCATGGATTCCCCGACCACGCCGGAGAACCGGTAAATGAAGGTGAACAGGATGGCAGTCATGACGGCGGCCACCATCAGGACACTGACGAGTTCATAGGTGAATTCGAGCGCTTTGCGGCCGGAGGTCTTGTCTTCCGCCGCGGCCGTTCCGTCCTCTGCGGGGAGTTCCCGTGCCTCGTCGGCAACGACAGCCTCTTCGAATACGGGCGGCTCCTCGACGACAGGTGCCGATTCTTCCGCTGCGGAGACTTCCTCGACCGCCGGTGCCGGTTCTTCCGCTGCGGGGACTTCCTCGACCGCCGGTGCCGGTTCCTCCTCCGGAGCTTCAGCTGCTTCCTTTTCCAGGATCTTTTCCTTTTCCACGTCGAGGTTGAGTTCTCCGTCAACGGCGGCATCTTCCAGGACTTCGACCGCCTGAGCCGCTGCCGCGTACTCCTGCTCGGCCGTTTTCAGTTCCTTCGCGAGTTTTTTTCTGCTGAACAGTTTCATTTATGCTTCCTCCGTATTCGAAAGATGTACGATGACTTTTCCTAAGATCCGGTGCGTGTCGACCAGTCCCACTTCATAGGAGCGGGAATCCAGCGAATTGCCGCGGTTATCTCCCATGACGAAAACATAGCCGTTTGGAACGGTCAGCGGGAAATCCGGCGGTTCGGGCGATACGTCCCAGGTCTCCTGATCGAGATAAGGTTCTTCCAGGAAGGTGCCATTGAGGTAAACGGCGCCGTCGACAAGGTCGATGGTGTCTCCTCCAACGGCGATGACCCGTTTGACCAGAGGGTCCTCGTTGGCACGGGAAATGACGACGATGTCCGCCCTCTGATACCGCGTCGTTACGTCGGTCAGGATGAGACGGTCGCCGTCCTGCAGCGTCGGGACCATGGATTGTCCGTCCACGGTGACGACGCGGAACAGGAAGACCAGAATGAGCATGACGGCCGCGATAGCCCCGGCCAGGGTGGCGACAAAGTCAAACCATTTCCCCGCCGAGGGCGGCTCGGACGGACCCGAGAAGTCCACCGCCCGGTACTGAATCCTCATGTTCTTCCCCTTTATAGTGTAATTAATATCTATTATCCGAACTATTCTACCAAAAACAGCGCATAATATCCACCTTTTTGCGCAAAAAGAAAAGGAGACCGTAAAGGTCTCCTCTGTCTTTTCGGTTGTGCGGGACGGGATCAGACCGTACCCTTGACTTTCGCAGCCTTACCGACGCGGTCACGCAGATAATAGAGCTTCGCTCTGCGGACTTTACCGGAACGAACGACCGTGACTTTGGTCACGTTCGGGGAGTTGACCGGGAAGACACGCTCCACGCCGACGCCATAGGAAACACGGCGAACGGTGAACGTCTCGGAAACACCGGAGCCTCTCTTGGCGATGATGGTGCCCTCGAACGCCTGGATACGTTCTCTGGTGCCTTCTTTGATACGTACGTCGACTCTGACGGTATCACCGATGTTCAGAACCGGCTGCTCTTCTTTGACCATACCTTCGGTCATGATTTTCAATGCGTCCATGTGTTTTTCCTCCTTGAAGATCAGAACGTTCATACACGTCTTCGCGCCAGAGGACCGTCCGCTTTGGATGTAAATGCTTTAATATATTATCAGCAAACCCCCCGCTTTGCAAGTGTTTTCTTGCGGAAGATTTACTTTTCTTATGGGATTATGCTAAAATACTCCCTGCAATAAAGGAGGCGTGGCAGAATGCGCATGCGGAAGAAGAAAAATCTGGAGCCCCGGCTCGCCGCGGTGGCGGACTATTTTCTGGACGCATCTTCGGACGACCCGAACGCGAAGACCGCCATCCTGGAGAAGCGATATTTCGACTATGAAGCCATTTTTGGGAACGATCACCCGGTCTATCTGGAGATCGGCTGCGGCAAAGGACAGTTCATCGCCGAGCTGGCGGCGCGCCACCCCGAAAACAACTACATCGCCGTCGAAAAAGTCTCCAATGTCATCGTCATGGCAGCGGAGCGGGCAAAGGCCGCGGGGCTTTCCAACGTAAAATTCGCCCTCTGCGGCGCCGAATACCTGCCGAAATTCCTGCCGGACCATTCCATTGCCGGCATTTACCTCAACTTCTCCTGCCCCTACCCCAAAAACACCTATGCGAACCACCGTCTGACCAACGCGCGGTTCCTCGGCATTTACAAAGATCTGCTGGCTCCCGGCGCGGAGATCCATCAGAAGACCGATAACATGCACTTTTTCGAATATTCGATCGAGGAATTTTCGAAGAGCGGCTACCGCCTGAAGAACATCTCCCTGGACCTGCATCACAGTGACTTTGAAGGGAACATCGTCACCGAATATGAGGCCCGGTTCGCCGGACAGGGATATCCCATTTACCGGCTGGAAGCCTACCTTGACTGACCGTTAGGAGGAAATGAAAATGAGTATTATCGTACCCGTCCTTTTATTCATTCTGATCACGGCATGCTGCGCCGCGCTCGACATTCTCGGCTGGCGTGACTTCCGCCACTGGAAGTGGCTCGTCAGTGTACTGGTGAGTCTCGGCGGGAACATCATGTTTTTCCTCATGATGGGCTACTACAATTCCCTGGCGGTCAGCCAGCGGGAATCGACCCAGCTCATCGTGGAAATGGTGCCCTACAGCCGGTATGCCATCGTCTGCGCCATGTTCGCGTTCTTCCTCGTGTTCGTCACGCTGCTTTCCATTGTCTTCTGGGTCGGAAAGTACATGATCAACAAGGAGGAAGGCACCTATTTCCGGGGCTGAAACCAAAATAAAAAAGCTCTCCCGAGGGGAGAGCTTTTTTGTTGTCATTTCGCCTTTTTTCGGGCTTTTTTCTCGGCTTTTTTCGCCTTTTTGGCCGCCCGTTTTTCGGACCGGGCGTCCAGTTTGTCGGAGACGCTGAGCACATAGAGCCCGACGCTGGCCGCCGCCATGGTGACCCGCACCAGATCCTGCAGATGGTTCTGCGTGATATTTTTGAAGACCTCGTCATAATCCATGCCGGAGATCTTCGCGTACAGCTCATCGCCGAGGCCGAGGTTGGAATAGTGGCCGACCATGTCGGAGCCGACCAGCTTTTCATAGAAATCGTTGATGTAGGCTTCGACTTCGCGGCGGTTCATCCCGAGGCTGCGCTCAAAGAACCCGCCGAGGGTCAGGGTCTCGAACTGTTCGACCGCCGTCAGGACCCGGTCCACCATGATTCTGCCGGACTCGGTCTTCATGCCCTGATCGATCAGGTCGGAGACGGTGAATTTGACGCGTTTCGCGGTCTCGTCGTTCAGGAAGATGGAGAGTGCCGTCCCCTGCGCAATGACAGCCAGCGCGTTCAGGAGCGCGTCGGTCAGACCGTCGATCAGCTTTTCGCGGTCATCCTTGTTTTCAAGGACCCGGGCGATGTAATCCCGCAGCATGCCGACTTTGTCGATGTCGACCAGATTGGTCTTTTCGACGATCCCGGTCACGATGGAATTGAGCGTGAACTGCTCCATGTAGTCATAAATGAACCAGATGGCCCGGTCCACGATCTTGTCTTTCACATTGTAGCGGCGGAACACCGACTCCGCGGTCACGGCCGTTTTCGGGATAAACGTGTTCAGACCGTCCCGGATCAGTACGGCGATCTCCTCCTGGAACATGGGGACGATCCCGCCGATCTCATAGTCCTTCTCCGCGACGCGGACCGTTGTTTTCGGCGCCAGCAGCGCCGCTTCCACGGCTATGCTCGCCAGCATGTATTTTCCGCCCTGACGGAGTTCCCGTAACGTGAGTTTCTTTTTCCCGGCCATAAAACCGCTCCTTTCCCCGCTTTCCGCGGGAAACACATTCATTGCTCAAATTATAAGACCCTTTTCCGGTCCCGTCAATTTCGGTCACTCGAACAGGATGCCGTCCGCGCAGTAAAATGCCTCCCGGATCATCCGGACCCGTACCGGGTCCTCCCCGCTCTCCTGCAGGAACTTGTCGAGGAAGAGCTTCGGGTTGATGCCGAACTGCGAAGAGGCCGGCAGGGTGACTCCGATCCGGACGGTGCCGTCCGGCAGTGCTTCCGCGGAAAAATCCTTCAGATATTCCGCAAGGTCGATAGTCTTCATTACTTTACGCTTCCCGCGTTTGCCGCTTTTTTCCACCGGCAGATGCTCTTTCCGCGAGACCTCCGTCAGCCGGGCCGCGAGTTCCTCCGGCGAAAACGTGCCGGGTTCGATCTCCATGCGGTAGCGGGCCTCTTCGATCTCGCCCAGTTTATATTTCGGCGGGGCCGCGGACAGGATCCGGATGTCCGGCGGCATGACGGCCCCCAGACGTTCCGCGATCTCCGCATCGCTCACCGATTCGTCGACCATACGGATATCCAGCGCTTCGGCTATACTTTCCGCGCCGAGGGTCAGCGGACTGGTAAAAGTCATATACGGACGCGGGTTGAACCCCTCCGTGAACCAGAGAGGAATCTTCGAGCGGAAAAACGCGCGCGAAAAGCAGCGCATCATATCGAGGTGGGAAATATACTTCGCGCGTCCGGTCTTGGAGAACCGGATCCGGACGTCTCTCATGACGCGTCCCTCCCTCTGTCTTTTTTCTCGAGGGCATCGCAGTGGCCGCCGTTGAGGCGTTGTGCGCCGCAGTTGGAACAGCGGAGCTGGCAGTGCTCGGTCGTGGCGGCTTCTTTTGCCTTTTCGTTTTCCCGGATCAGGAATTCCTTGGACGGGCCGTGGTCCAGATGGTCCCAGGGCAGGACTTCATCATATGGGCGGGTCCGGTTCGAATAGAACGACGGGGCCAGGCCGCATTCCTCAAACGCCTCGACCCATTTGCCGTAATCAAAACAGTTTTCCCAGGAATCGAGCCGGCAGCCCTTGCGGAACGCTGTCTCGAGGACCCGGCCGAGGCGTCGGTCGCCCCGGGCAAAGGCCGCTTCCAGAAAGATCGTATCCGATTTGTGGCTGGAGATATGCAGTCTCGTATGCGCCGCAAGTTCGTGCAGCCGGGCCTGTTTTTCCTCGATAGACTCCTTCGTGTCCTGCGCTTCCCACTGGAAGGGCGTGAACGGTTTGGGCACGAACGGAGAGGCGCTGACATTGACCGTCAGCCGCTGTCCCTTCGGGTGGTCCGGAGTATTGTAATATTCGTCGACGATCTGCTTTCCGAGCGCGACGATCGCTTCCACGTCTTCCATGGTCTCATACGGCAGTCCCAGCATAAAGTAGAGTTTGACCGTATAGTACCCGTTGCGGAAGGCGATGCGCACGGATTTCATAATGTCGTCTTCGGTAATGTTCTTATTGATAACGTCCCGCATCCGCTGGGAACCCGCTTCAGGAGCGAAAGTCAGTCCGCTTCGGCGGATCAGTTTCAGCTTTTCCACGAGTTCGTCGGAAAACGTATCGATCCGCAGGGACGGCAGAGAGATATTGATCTTCTGCTCCGCGGTCCAGTCGGCCATCTCCGCGAGGAGGGGCCGGATCCCGGTGTAATCGGACGTCGAAAGCGAGATGACCGAGATCTCGTCGTATCCGGTCGACTCGCACAGGCTCTTCGCCTGGGCGTTGATGGTGTGGACGCTCTTTTCCCGGATGGGACGGTAGATAAAGCCGGCCTGGCAGAACCGGCAGCCGCGGATGCAGCCCCGGTAGATTTCCGTCACGGCGCGGTCGTGGACGATGTCGATAAAGGGGACCAGGAATTTGTCCGGATAGAACACGGAGTCCAGGTCCGCCACGACCCGTTTTTTGACGACCGCAGGCGCATCGCCCTTCGGGGTGACCGCGTTCACGGTCCCGTCCTCATGGTAGGTGACCTCATACAGCGAAGGCACGTAAACTCCGCCGATGTGCGCGGCGGCTTCCAAAAACTCCTGTTTGGAAGCGCCCCTCTGTTTGTATTCTTTATAAAGGTCGAGCAGGTCCATCATGACCTCTTCCCCGTCGCCGAGCATAAAGAGATCGAAAAAGTCCGCAAGCGGTTCGGGGTTGCAGGCGCAGGGGCCTCCGCCGACGACCAGATTCTTCAGTTCCGTCCGGTCTTCGCTGCGGATCGGGACGCCTCCGAGGTCCAGCATATGCAGACAGGTCGTAAAAGACATCTCATACTGCAGGGTGAAGCCGATGAGATCGAAGTCCGACAGCGGGCTCCCGGTCTCCAGAGAGAACAGCGGAAGGCCGGTGCGGCGCATCTCTTCCTCCATATCGAGCCAGGGGCAGAAGACCCGCTCGCAGTAAGCGTCTTCCCGCTCGTTGATGAGATAATACAGGATCTTGATGCCAAGGTGGGACATGCCGATCTCGTAAGTGTCGGGGAAACAAAAGGCAAACCGGAGGTCGACGTCATCCGGGTCCTTTTCCACACTGTTCAGTTCTCCTCCGATATACCGGCCGGGCTTCTGCACCAGCGGCAGGATCTTTTCCAGACGGGGATCCATGGCGTCCCTCCTTTCCGTACTTCTTAAAAAAAGTGCCTGCTTCAGACATACGTCCCAAGCAGGCACAAATCGTTTTTGTTACCGCTTAGTTTCTGCGGTTGTTTCTCCGGTAACCGCCGCGGTCGTTGTTTCTGCGGCGCGGTCTTTCCTCTTCCTCGATATCGTTCTCGGGAACAGCGCCCTCGACTTCGATGAGCGCGTCTCTGCGGGAGAGGTTGATGCGGTTCTGATCGTCGATCTCGATGACCTTGACGATGACTTCATCGCCCACGGCAACAACATCTTCGACTTTCTCGGTGCGCTTGACGTCGAGGCGGGAGATGTGGACCAGGCCTTCCTTGCCGGGCGCGATCTCAACAAACGCGCCGAAGCTCATGAGGCGGGTGACGACGCCTTTATAGATGGCGCCGATCTCCGGATCGTTGGCGATGGTCTCGACCATGAAGATGGCCCGCTGCGCGTTTTCGATATCCTGGCAGGAAACGAACACGTTACCGTCGTCGTCGATGTCGATCTTGCATTCGCACTCAGCCTGGATCTTCTGGATGACCTTGCCCTGCTTACCGATGACGTCACCGATCTTCTCGGGGTCGATCTTGGTGGTGAGCATCTTCGGAGCCCATTTCGAGAGCTCGGCGCGGGGCTCGGCGATGACCGGAGCCATGATGTCGTCGAGGATATATTCTCTGGCTTTCTTGGTCTTGGTGAAAGCTTCGCGAATGATCTCGGGGGTCAGGCCGTGGACTTTCAGGTCCATCTGGATGGCCGTGATGCCCTTCTTCGTACCGGCGACTTTGAAGTCCATATCGCCGTAGAAGTCTTCGAGGCCCTGGATGTCGACCATAGTCATGAAGTCGCCGTAGACGCCTTCATCGCCCGTGATGAGGCCGCAGGAGATACCGGCGACCGGCGCTTTGATCGGGACACCGGCTGCCATCAGGGACAGCGTGGAGCCGCAGATGGACGCCTGAGAGGTCGAGCCGTTGGAGGACAGGACTTCGGAGACGACGCGGATGGAATACGGGAACTCTTCAACGCTCGGCAGGACCGGGATGAGGGCCTTTTCCGCAAGAGCGCCGTGGCCGATCTCACGACGGCCGGGGCCGCGGGAGGGTCTGGTCTCTCCGACGGAGTAGGACGGGAAGTTGTACTGGTGCATGTAGCGCTTCTCGGTGTCCTCGTCGATGCCGTCCAGTTTCTGGGCATCGGACATGGTGCCCAGGGTGGCGATGGACAGGACCTGGGTCTGGCCGCGGGTAAACATACCCGAGCCGTGGACGCGCGGAAGCAGATCGATCTCAGCGTTCAGAGGACGGATGTCATCGATGCCGCGGCCGTCGACGCGCTTGTGCTCGTCCTTCAGCCAGCTGCGGACGACATGCTTCTGGATGAGATACAGGATCTCGTCCAGCTTGGCTTCGTTGCCCTCGAACTGTTCATCATATTTTTCATGGATGGCGTCGGAAATGGGACGGATGCGCTCGTCGCGGATCCGCTTATCGTCGGTGTCCAACGCCTTTTTGACGTCTTCGATGACCCAGGCTTCAATCTCGTCCATGATGGCCGGATCCGGGTTGGAAGACTCGTAGGTGAATTTCTCTTTACCGATCTCGGCAACGATGCCGTTGATGAATTTGACGACTTCTTTGTTGGCTTCATGGGCCGTCATGATGGCGTCGAACATGACGTCTTCGGAGATCTCGTTACCGCCGGCTTCGATCATGGCGACCAGGTCTTCCGTGGAGGAGACGGTCAGTTTGAGGTCGGAAACGGCTCTCTGTTCGAGCGTCGGGTTGACGACGATCTCGCCGTCGACCAGACCGACCTGGACCGAGGAGATGGGGCCTGCCCACGGAATGTCGGAGATGGCGATCGCCGTGGAGACACCGATGGCTGCCGCCACTTCGGGGGAGCAGTCAGGATCGACCGACATAACGGTCGCGATGACGGTGCAGTCGTTGCGCAGGTCCTTCGGGAACAGCGGACGGATAGGACGGTCGATGCAGCGGGACGCCAGGATCGCCTTTTCAGACGGTCTGCTCTCTCTTCTCTGGAAGGAGCCCGGGATGCGGCCGACCGAGTACATTTTTTCTTCAAAGTCGACAGAAAGCGGGAAGAAATCGATGCCTTCACGCGGTTTGTCAGAGGCCGTGACGGTGCACAGCACGACGGTTTCGCCATAGCTCGCGAGGACCGCGGCATTGGCGAGCTGAGCCATTTTGCCGGTTTCCAGCTTCAGCGGTCTGCCGGCCAGTGTGGTCTCATACACTTTGTAGTTTTCAAAAAACATGTCTTTACCTCTCTTTCGATGATGGATGAGGGAGGTGAAGCGCGGTTCCAAAGGTTTAGCAATAAATGAAATATCCGAAGTCCGGTCTTCGGGTACTTGATTCACTGCTAACCCTTCATTCGGCGCCGGGCAGGACCTCCCGTGAACGTCAAGCAGGCAGGCAGCACCGAAAATGCTACCTGCCTGATGAAAAACTTACTTACGGAGACCGAGCTTCTTGACGAGGGCTCTGTATCTCTCGATGTCGACCTTCTGAAGGTACTTCAGGAGGTTTCTTCTGTGACCGACCATCTTCAGAAGACCTCTTCTGGAATGGTGGTCATGCGGATGCTCTTTCAGGTGCTCGTTCAGGTCGTTGATCCGTTTGGTGAGGACCGCGATCTGGACTTCCGGAGAACCGGTGTCGCCTTCATGAGTCGCATAGGCTTTGATGATTTCCTGTTTTTCCTGCTGAGTCATTTGATTCACCTCATTAAAAAATATTGCAGACTTCCCAGGGAACGGCCGGTGAGGACTCGCGCAAAGCAAGTTTACTCCGCTCTCCGAGAAATGAGCGTGTGTAGTATAGCACAGGTTTTTTTGATTGTAAAGAATTACTTTTTTATAAATACCTTATAGGGGAAGGGCGCGGATGGCTTCGATATCGGAGCGGATCTGTTCTTCGAGCGCCTCGACGGTATCGAACTTCTGCTCCGGACGAAGGAACTTCATGAGACAGACATCCACTTCTTTCCCGTAAAGATAGCCGTCAAAGTCGATGAGGTTGGTCTCACTCGAAACGATGTCATGTTCTTTGACCGTCGGACGGACACCGATATTGGTCGCTCCGCGGTACCGTTTTCCGTCCACGATACAAAGGGACGCATAGACGCCGAATTTCGGGATGACAAGGCCTTCCGGATAGGGCTGATTGATCGTCGGGATGCCCCAGGTGCGGCCCCGTTTATCGCCGTCCACCACGGTCTGGCGGTAACGGAAGGGGCGGCCGAGACAGCGATTGGCCAGTTCCAGATTGCCGACGCGCAGCGCGTTGCGGATGCGGGTCGAGCTGACCGGTTCCCCGTCCAGCAGAGTCGGGGGCGCTTCTGAAAACACGACGCCGTTTTCCCGGCAGAGCCGTTCCATGAGTTCCGGAGTCCCTTTTCCCCCGTCGCCGAAGCTGTAATTGAAGCCGCAGCAGACGCCTTTGACGTGCAACTGTCCGAGCAGGATCTCCTCAAAAAAGGTCTCGGGGCTCATGTGCATGACGGCCGAGAAATCCAGACGGACGACTTCCATCCCGGTCTCACGGAAGACTTCTTCCATGACATTTCCCGTGAACAGAGACGGCGGCTGCTGTCCCGTCAGGACCTTCAGCGGATGTTCCTGAAAGGTACAGATACACGGGACCGCGTCCAGCTGTTCCGCCAGTGTTTTTGCGTTATTGATCACGGTCATATGACCCAGATGCAGACCGTCAAAGCTGCCGAGAGCCACGACGGATCCGTTGCTCAGATTGTGATTCTCCATAGGATTCACCTGTTGATATAAACTCGTTTGACGCGGAGCGTCTCCTCTTCCCGGGATATTTCCCCGAGTCCGAGGAAACATTCCTCCGGGTCCAGAACGCGCAGAAGCGTACTGTCCGAATGACCGGAGACTCCTTTCAGACGTTCCAGAGAAAGCCCGCCCCCGTTTTGGAAACGGGTCGCCTGGGCTTCGGTCACGGAAACGGAAGGATAGTCGGAAAGGGCGGTTTCCAGCGGTATCAGAAGGTCCGCAAGTCGGCCTTCGTCCCGGGCCTGCTCCAGTTCCTCCAGCGTCACGGCCTGTTCTTTGGTCAGCGGTCCGACGCCGAGGCGTTCCAGCGCGGTCATGACTGCGCCGCAGCCCAGCGCCTCGCCGAGGTCGTCGATCAGAGTGCGGATGTACGTCCCGCCGGAACAGGAAACATCGAGCACATACTCCCCGTTTTCGGAGGAGGTGCCGTCTGTGCCGTCGGGCAGTAACGTCAGAGAATAGACGGAAACAGGACGCGCTTCCCGCTCCACTTCTTTGCCCTGCCGGGCAAGATCGTAAAGCCGGATACCGTTCTGTTTCAGAGCAGAATACATAGGCGGGACCTGCAGGATCTCTCCGCGAAACGTCGGGAGAAGTTCTTCCAGTTCCGCTCGTCCCACCGTAACAGGACAGGTCGAAAGGACCTTCCCGGTCCGGTCCAGTGTGTCGGTTTTGAGACCGAGCCGCAGCGCAGCCCGATAATGTTTCGGAGATGTCGGAAGAAAATCCAGGAACCGGGTCGCGCCGCCCATCATCACGGGAAGGACGCCGGTGGCCATCGGATCGAGGGTTCCGCAATGGCCGCACTTTTTCTCGCCGGTAATGCCCCGGACACGGCGGACCGCCGTGAACGATGTCATGTCTTCCGGCTTGTAAAGGCAGAAAATCCCGGTCATACGGTGCCCCGCTCCGGTTCCTCGCCGAGCAGTTTCGCGAGATAGTCCAGCAGGACATGCAGCGAAGCTTCCTCGTCGTCGCCGGCCGTACAGCCGGCCGCGCGCATGTGTCCCCCTCCGCCGAGCTGTGCACAGATGTCGCTGGCGTCCAGAGGTTCGCGGGTCCGAAGGGAGATCTTGTATTCTCCGCTCGGGATCTGTTTCATCGTAATGCCGCACAGGACCCCTTCGATCTGACGGGACATGGCAGTCACGAATTCAAAGCTGTCTTCGGTCGCCCCGCGCGCCTTCAGCATCTCCTGAGAGACCTTCAGGACAGAGACTTTTCCGCCGTAGAACAGGCGGAGTCCCGCAAAAGCATCCGACAGGATCATAAAATCGGCATACGGTTTCGTCTCGAACATGACGACATTGATGCGGGCGTTGTCTGCGCCCAGCTCAATGAGATCCGCCGCCGCGCGATAGCATTCCGCGTTCGCGTTGGAATAGCGGAAACATCCGGTGTCCGTCGAAAGACCGGTATAAAGGCAGTCCGCCATGACACGGTCGATCGGGATATCCAGTTCCCGGAAGATCCGGTACAGGGACAGGGCGGCCGCCCCATCCTCCGGACAGAGGTAGGTCTCTTTCGCGTAAAGTTTGTTCGAAACGTGGTGGTCGATGCACAGAACAGTCCGGTCCGCTAACGGTTCATAGGAACCCAGCAGTTTCGGGTCGGCAACATCCACCGCAATGACGGTCTCCGGCTCAAACGACTCCTGAGGAAGACCTTCAAACAGGTAGTCATATTTCGGCGGGATCGGGTCCGAATTCACCACGATCGCCCGCTTTCCGATCGAAATCAGATAGCGGCAGAGTGCCGCTCCGGTCCCGAGGCAGTCGCCGTCGGGGTTCTTGTGGGTCAGGATATAGACGTTCTCGCTGTTTTGCAGGATCTCCCCGACCCGGGCTATGGAAATGCTCATTCGGTCTTTCCTCCGGTCAGGGTCTCCAGCTCTTTGATGATCTCCATGCCGTGGGCAATGGAGTCATCGGCGATAAACTTCAGTTCGGGCGCCTTGCGCAGGTGCAGGTTCCGGGCGATCTCGCCGCGGATGAATCCTGCCGCCCCGTTCAGCGCGGACGCCGCCTCTCTGGCGCCGTCCATGCCGGCAAGGTCGCTGATATAGACTTTGGCATAGGTGCTGTCGCTCGAGACATTGACGCGAACGACGGTCAGCAGTTTTCCTTTGACCCGGGGGTCTTTGATCTCCTGCAGGACGACCGCCAGTTCCCGTTTGATGTCCTCCGCGGTACGCTGTGACTTATGGGATGGCATAAGGCTCCCTCCTTAGTCCCGGTACTCTTCGGTGATGTACGCTTCGAATACATCGCCTTCCTTCAGATCGTTGAACTTCTCCAGGCCGATGCCGCATTCATAACCGGACGCGACTTCCTTGACGTCGTCCTTGAAACGGCGCAGGGACTGGATGGCGTCTTCCGCCACGATGATACCGTCGCGGACCACGCGGATCTTGGCGTCCCGGGTGATCTTGCCGTTTTGGACATACGAACCGGCAATGGTGCCCGCCGAGGAGATCTTGAAGACGTTGCGGACTTCGGCACGGCCGATGTCCACGTCGCGGTACTTCGGAGCAAGCATGCCCTTGATGGCGTCTTCGACGTCGTTGATGCAGTCATAAATGACGCGGTAGGTGCGGATCTCGACGCCGTCGCGTTCGGCATTGACGACCGCTTCCGCTTCGGGACGGACATTGAAGCCGATGATGATGGCGTTCGAGGCGTTTGCCAGCATGACGTCGGACTCGACGATGCCGCCGGCGGCGCCGTGGATGACGCGGACACGGACTTCGTCGTTCGACAGTTTTTCGAGGCTCTGGCGAACCGCTTCGACGGAACCCTGGACGTCGGCCTTGACGATGATGTTGAGGTCTTTGAGTTCGCCCTCCTTGAGGGATGCGAACAGGTTGTCCAGCGTGACTTTCTGCTGGGCGTTGAACTGCTCTTCCTTCTGAGCCTGTTTTCTCTGTTCGACGAGTTCGCGGGCCAGTTTTTCATCGGAAACGGCATCGAACGCGTCGCCCGCCTGCGGGACTTCCGCCAGACCGGTGACTTCGACCGGGACGGAAGGACCGGCCTTCTTCAGCTGTTTTCCGCGCTCATTGGTCATGACGCGGACACGGCCGACGGCAGTGCCTGCAACGACGATGTCGCCGGCATTCAGGGTACCGTTCTGGACCAGAAGGGTGGCGACCGGACCGCGGCCCTTGTCGAGCTTCGCCTCAATGACGACGCCCTTGGCGGCACGGTTCGGGTTGGCTTTCAGTTCGAGCATCTCCGCGACGAGAAGGACCGATTCGAGCAGCTGGTCGAGGTTCATGCCGGTCTTCGCGGAGACCGGGACACAGATGGTGTCGCCGCCCCACTCTTCCGGTACGATCTCATGCTCGGTGAGCTGCTGCAGGATGCGGTCCGGAGAGGCGTCCGGCTTGTCCATTTTATTGATGGCGACGACCATCGGGATACCGGCGGCCTTCGCGTGGTTGATGGCTTCAATGGTCTGCGGCATGATACCGTCGTCCGCCGCGACGACCAGGATGGCGATATCCGTCGCCATGGCGCCGCGGGCACGCATTTCGGTGAACGCCGCGTGACCGGGCGTGTCGAGGAACGTGATGCGTCTGCCGTCGATGTTGACGCGGTACGCACCGATGGCCTGCGTGATACCGCCGGCCTCGCCCGCCGTAACATTGGAGTTCCGGATGGCGTCGAGGATGGAGGTCTTACCGTGGTCGACGTGACCCATAACACAGACGACCGGATCTCTCGGGAGAAGATCGCTCTCTTCGTCTTCGGTATCGTCGATGATACGGTCCTCGATGGTGACAACGACGCGTTTTTCCACGTGGGCGCCAAGTTCTTCGGCGACGATGGACGCGGTGTCGAAGTCGATGACGTCGTTGATCGTGGCCATCTGGCCCAGCGCGAACAGTTTTTTGATGACTTCCGCCGCGGTCATGCGCAGTTCGGACGCCAGTTCACCAACGGTGATCTCCTCACCGACCTGGATCGTGATCTGTTTCTTGGCGCGCTCGGCGGCGATCCGCTTCAGACGCTCCTGCTCGGTCTCGCGCTTGCGCGAACGGACGCCGCGCTGTTTGCGGTACTGTTTGGACTTCTGGTTGAGCTTCTGACGGGTATTGTTGACCCGGTCGTTCTGACGCTGCTGCGGCGCGATGTTCTCGTATTTTTCGTTATATTTCTCGAGGTCGACATTCTGGACGCGGGTATCCACGGTGCGTTTTTCGCCGCGGGTCCGGGCCTGCTGCTGACCATCCTTGTTTTTCTTTTCCCGTTTCTGGAAAGGATGCGGGTCGGCGTTGACCTTCGGCTTTGCCGGCGCTTCCGGTTTGGCGGACTGTTCCGCTTTTTTCGGTTCCGCCTTTTTCTCTGCAGCCGGAGCTTTCTTTTCCTCCGCGGGTTTTTCAGCCGGTTTCGGTTCTTCCTTTTTCTTGACCGGTCTCTGCTCCTGCATCTTGAAATAGGCGTCGAAGTTCTCCACCTGGTTGTTCTGCGTGATGTACTCAAAAATGGTGTTGAGCTCATCTTCCTCCAGTGCGGTCATGCTCTTCTTCGGCTCGTCGTAGAATTTGGCGAGCAGCGCGACCACATCTTTGGTATTCTGATCGAAGTCCTTCGCGACTTCATGTACTCGATATTTAATGACCATTAAATCTTGTCCTCCTTCGATAGAAGCTCCAGGAGCTTCGAAGCAAATCCGGCGTCCGTGATGGTGAATACAGCGTATTTCTGTCCGGTCGCCATTTCTATCTCTCTCATCGTTCCGTCGAGTTCCACCAGGGGGACGGACCGTCCATTATACCGAACGGTTTCCCGGAACTCGTTTTTGAGCCGCTCCGAAGCGTCGGTCGTAAGGAAGCACACGTTTGCTTTTCCTTTGGCGATGGAGTCGAATGCGGCGTCATGGCCTCCGACGAACTTTCCGGCCCGTCTGGCAAGCCCAAACATATTAAGGACCTCCGGTTTCATCGTTTTCCAGTTCCGCCTCCATTCGTTCATAGACAAGGTCGGGGACCGCCATTTTGAATTCCCGTTCAAAGCGCCGCACTTTCCGCGCTTTCCGCAGGCACTCGACGTCTCTGCAGACGTAAGCGCCCCTTCCGGGCAGTTTGCCCGAGGGGTCCAGAGAGATCTCTCCCTGCGGGGAACGGACGACTCGTACGAGAGAAGTTTTCGGCTTCATCTCCATACAGCCGACACAGCGTCTTTCCGGGATCGTTTTTGACATAGGTCCACCTTCCGTGATTGGTTCGTTTATTCTTCGGTCTCGTCGTCCGTTTCGGGCGCCGGTTCCATTTTTCCGCTCTCAGGGTTGATGTCGATCTTCCAGCCGGTCAGTTTGGCGGCCAGACGGGCATTCTGCCCCTTGTTGCCGATGGCGAGGGACAGCTGGTCGTCCGGCACGATGGCGCGGCAGGACTTCTCTTCCTCATCGAGGATGATGACGTCCAGGACGTCCGCCGGTGCGAGCGCGTTGGAAATGAACGCCGCCGGGTCTTCATCATAAGGGACGATATCGATCTTTTCGCCGTTCAGCATGTCAACGATCTTGCCGACACGGGCGCCGCGGGAACCGATGCAGGCGCCGACCGCGTCCACTTTCTCCTCGGAGCTCGCGACGGCGATCTTCGTCCGGGAACCGGCTTCTCGGGCCACTTCCTTGATCTCGACCGTGCCCTCGGAGATCTCCGGGACTTCCGTCTCGAACAGGCGGCGGACCAGACCGTGATAGGTTCTGGAGATCAGGGCCTTCGGACCTTTCTCGGTCTCTTTGACGTCCACGACGTAAACCTTGATGAGGTCTCCGTCATGCAGTTCCTCGCCCGGGATCTGCTCGCCCTTCGGCAGGACAGCTTCCGCGCGGCCGATCTCGACCGTCGCATTGCCGTTGACGGGGTTGATGTTCTGGACACGCGCCGTCACGATCTCCTGATTGTGGGTCTGGAATTCCTGCATGGTGCGGCCGCGTTCGGCATCGCGGATGCCCTGACGGATCACGTGTTTGGCCGTCTGGGCGTCGATGCGGCCGAATTGCTTGGTGTCCAGCGGGATCTCAATGATGTCGCCGGGCTTCGCGGTCTTTTTATATTTTTTCGCTTCATCGACCAGAATATCTTCATCCTCGTCATCGATAACCTCGACGACATTCTTCCGAAGATAGACGTTCAGCTCTTTCTTTTCCGGGTCGATGTCGCAGAAAACGACGTCTTTTCCGTTGTAGTTTCTCTTCTCCGCAACGACAAGCGCGTTGGCGATCTTCTCATAAAGGAATTCCACCGGGATCCCCTTTTCGGATGCCATCAGCTGTACGGCGTCAAAAAACTCCTGGTTCATTATGTTACGCTTCCTTTCCAAATACGTTCAGCCTACGTAAGAATCAAAGTCATCCAGTTTTACGTAAGACGCTTCTTTTTTGTTGAATACGAAGGTCCTGCCTTCCGCGGCGAGGGTCACATCGCCGTTGTCGTAGCCTTCCAGAGTGCCTTTCCACTCTCTCTGACCGTCCAGAGGACGGATCAGTTTGACCATGACGGGGGCGCCGATGTACTGCTCGAAGTGTTCATCCCGCGTCAGAGCGCGTTCCGCGCCCGGCGAGGACACTTCCAGCGTATAACTGACGGAGATCGGATCGAGCTCGTCGAGCGGTCCGTCGATCGCGTGGGTCATATCCACACAGTCATCGATGGAGACGCCTTCGTCCCGGTCGATGAAAATGCGCAGGTAATGCTCCGCGCCTTCCTTGACGAACCGGACGTCCCAGACGCGCAGTCCCAGTTCGGCGGCCAGCGGTTCGGCCAGCTCCCGGACGGCCTGCGTCACGTTGCCGCCGCGTTTCTTATTTGCCATAAGGTTACTCCTTCTGGTGCTTTTTTAAAAAAACACATAAACAATGAAGAGCGGCGCGGGCCACTCTTCATTACAACTTTCATTCAAACTTACTGCAACAGTTTAGCATGGGTTCCTTTAGAAAGCAAGTATTTTCTTTATAAAAACATTAATACGCTTTTCCCCAGAGGACCATGGTCCGGGCGGGTTTCCCGCAGCAGACACAGACGTCGGAGATGGTTTCCTGCGCAAAGGGGATGCAGCGGGAGCCGGCGCCGGTCTCTTCCTTCACCTTGTCCTCGCATTCCTCGCTGCCGCACCACATGGCGTGGACGAAGCCGTCGCCCTTTTCTTCCAGCGCGGTTTTGATCTCCTCGATGCTGGTGCAGCGATAGGTCTTCTGCTCACGGTTCTCCAAAGCATTCTGATACATGCCGTCGCGGACTTCCGTGAGTTTCCCGGCAACGGCGGTTTCCAGCTCATCCAGCGAAACGACCGTCTTTTCCCGGTTGTGGCGTGTCACGAGCACACAGTTGTTGTTCTCGATGTCCCGCGGACCGATCTCGATGCGGACCGGGACGCCCTTCATCTCGTATTCGGAGAATTTCCAGCCGGGGCTGTTATCGGTGTCGTCCAGTTTGACGCGGATCCCGGCCGCTTTCAGGCGGTCGAACAACTCCGTCGCTTTCTCCAGAACGCCTTCCTTATGCATGGCAACCGGCACGATGACCGCCTGGATGGGTGCGACAGCCGGCGGCAGGCAGAGTCCGTTGTCATCGCCGTGGGTCATGATAATGGCGCCGATCAGACGGGTCGTCATGCCCCAGGAAGTCTCAAACGGGTTCCGAAGCTGGTTGTCCTTGTCCTGGAACTGGATCTCAAATGCTTTGGCAAATCCGTCGCCGAAATAATGCGATGTGCCGGCCTGCAGGGCTTTGCCGTCATGCATAAGCGCCTCGATGGCGTAGGTGGCCTCCGCGCCGGCAAATTTGTCGCTCTCGGTCTTCTTGCCGCGAACGACCGGCATGGCGAGGTCCTTCTCACAGAAGTCCGCGTAAATATTCAGCATCTGTTCTGTCTCGGCGATGGCCTCTTCGGCCGTCGCGTGGAGCGTGTGGCCTTCCTGCCAGAGGAATTCGCGGGAACGCAGGAACGGACGGGTCGTCTTTTCCCAGCGCACGACGCTGACCCACTGGTTGTACAGTTTCGGCAGATCGCGATAGGACTGGACGATGTCTTTCCAGTGGTCGCAGAACAGAGTCTCCGATGTCGGACGGACACAGAGGCGCTCTTCCAGCGGTTCGCTGCCGCCGACCGTGACCCAGGCGCATTCGGGCGCGAAGCCTTCGACATGGTCTTTTTCCTTATTGAGCAGACTTTCCGGGATGAACATGGGCATATTGACATTTTCATGTCCTGTTTCCTTGAAATATCCGTCGAGGATCCGCTGGATATTCTCCCAGATCGCGTAGCCGTACGGGCGGATGACCATGCAGCCCTTCACACTCGTATAACTGACGAGTTCCGCTTTTTTACAGATGTCGGTATACCATTTGGCAAAATCCACATCCATGGAGGTGATGTCTTCCACCATCTTTTTCTGTTTCGCCATGAGAAGTTCTCCTTGATTTCAGTTTCGATTCATTATATAGGAAAGAGCCGCGTTTTTCAACGCGGCTCCCAAATTCACAGTTAATTTTTAGTCTACCAGATTCTCAATGAAGCGAACAGCGTCTCCGACGGTACGGATATCGTCCGTGGCGTCATCCGGGACTTCGATGCCGTATTTCTCTTCGACCGACATAACAAGGTCGACAAGTTCGATGCTGTCAGCGCCCAGGTCTTCCAGAAGCGTCGACTCCATGGTGATATCGTCTTCATCGATATCCAGCTGGTCAGCAAGCAGTTTGCGGATCGTTTCAAAAACCATTTTCGTGTCCTCCTGTGGAGTAATGTTGTTTACACTTTTTATTTATATACAAGTCCGTCGGAATGTCAACCGCTTATCGAAAGTTTTTTGGAATCTGTACGGATTTTTCCGACATCGTTTCACGCGGGCCGTGAGATCGTTCCATCGCCCTTCTTATGTGTAAAGGCTTTTTGCTTGCCCCTGTTCAAAACCATGTCAAAAATGTGAAAAGTCGATTTATTTTTCTAAAACAGAACCATTTTCTCCGCAAAATGTAAAGGCTTTTTCTTCCATTTGACATTTTTTTCAATAATATTTCCGAAACAGAAAAATAAATCCAAACTTTTTCATTCGGATGTTTAACGCTTTGAGTAAAGGTGTTAAACTTTACAGCTCCCGATTTTTCCCGCGATTTTTTCTAAAAAAGTCCGATTATTCGGATAAAGGAGAATAGAAAAAGCCCCGTCCGAAGACGGGGCTTTTGATGAAAATGTTATTCTGCGACGTTCGCTCTGAGGGTGGCAAGTTCGTCGTAGAGTTCCTGCGGGACCGTGTCGCCCAGGGACTGGAAGAACTCTTCGATGCCGTCGGCTTCCTCTCTCCAGAGAGGTTTGTCGATGCTGAGCATCGCTTTGACGTCGTCGACCGTAACATCCAGACCTTCGATGTCGATGTCTTCCGGTTTCGGCAGGAAACCGATCGCGGTCTCTTCCGCCTCGACTTTACCGGCGCAGCGGTCCATGATCCAGAGGAGGACACGGAGGTTGTCGCCGAAGCCCGGCCACATGAAGTGACCTTCATCGTCCTTGCGGAACCAGTTGACGTTGAAGATCTTCGGCTGTTTGTCTTCGTCGATCTTCTTGCCCATATCGAGCCAGTGCTGGAGGTAAGTACCGCAGTCATAGCCGATGAACGGTCTCATGGCCATCGGGTCATGACGGACGACGCCGACTTTACCGGCAGCGGCTGCTGTGGTCTCGGAGCCCATGGCCGCGCCGATGAAGACACCGTGCTGCCAGTTTCTGGCCTGATAGACCAGCGGAGCAAGTTTCGCGCGGCGGCCGCCGAAGACGAACGCGTCGACCGGGACGCCGTTCGGGTTCTCAAACTCGGAGGACAGGCAGGGACAGTTCTTCGCCGGAGCGGTGAAACGGGAGTTCGGGTAAGCACCCTTCTCTTCCGAGGTCTTGCCGTTCCAGGGATTGCCGAGCCAGTCTTCGCCGTTTTCGGGAGCGTCCGGCATGCCTTCCCACCAGAAGGTGTTGTCGTCGAGGTTGCGGGCAACGTTCGTAAAGATGGAGCCGGACTGGCAGGACAGCATGGCGTTCGGGTTGGACTGCATGTTCGTGCCGGGCGCGACGCCGAAGAAACCGTATTCCGGGTTTACCGCGTACAGACGGCCGTCCGGGCCCTTGCGGATCCAGGAGATGTCATCGCCGACGGTCCAGACTTTGTAGCCTTTGTCCAGATAATGTTTCGGCGGGACGAGCATGGCAAGGTTGGTCTTGCCGCAGGCGCTCGGGAATGCCGCGGTAAGATAACGGGTCTCGCCGTTCGGATACTCGATGCCGAGGATGAGCATATGCTCGGCCATCCAGCCTTCCTGACGGCCGAGGTTGGAAGCGATTCGAAGCGCGAAGCACTTCTTGCCCTGCAGGACGTTGCCGCCGTAGCAGGAGTTGACGGAGTAGATGGTATTGTCCTGCGGCCACTGGCAGATATATCTCTTCTCCGGGTCGCTGTCGCAGGAAGCATGGGTACCTTTGATCCAGTCGGTGGACTCGTCGCCGATGGCGTCGAGGACACGCTGGCCGATGCGGGTGATGATGTTCATGTTGCAGACAACATAGATGGAGTCCGTGACTTCCAGTCCGTATTTTGCGAACGGGGAACCGACTTTACACATCGCGTAGGGAATGACGTACATGGTCTTGCCCTTATAGCTTCCGCGGATGATATCGTCAAGCGTTTTGTAGCACTCATCGGGGTCCATCCAGTTGTTCAGAGGGCCGGCCTCTTCCTTGGTCGGAGTGCAGATGAACGTACGGTCTTCCACGCGGGCAACGTCGTTCGGATTGGTTCTGTGGAAATAGCAGTCCGGCAGCTTTTCCTCGTTGAGTTTGATGAACTCTCCGGTGGCGACGGCTTCGTCTTTCAGCGCCTGGATCTGCTCTTCAGAACCGTCGATCCAAACAACCTTGTCAGGCTGAAGGAGGTCGATTCTTGTCTGCAGCCAGTCAAGAATGCTCTTGTTGTTCGTAAGATTTTCCATGAAACAAGCTCCTTTTCTAAAACATTCGGTCCGGTCCCCGCGCACCGCCCGCATCGGACGGTAAGAATGCCTTGATTTTGGCGATTCATTTGCTATCATATTAATGGGTTCCGAGTTGTTGCCGATTTCGCGTTCAATTATACTTGAAAATGGAACAAAAGTCGAGATTTCCCACGCTGTTTTGGCGAAAAATTCAAATTCTGTAAGTTTCCACAAATTGTATTCAGAATTCCGTCATTTCTTTAACAATATAGAAAAGGAACACCCATGAAAGTATCCCTCATCATCCCCTGTTTCAACGAAGAAGGGAATGTCGAGCCCCTGTTCGAGACTGTCGTTCGAACGTTTGACGGCAGGGTCGGCGATTATGAATTCGTCTTTATCGACGACGGCAGTACCGATCGCACCGCGGAACGGCTCGATGCTCTGGCGGCCGGTACCGGAACGCCCGTCAAAGTCATCCATTTCTCCCGTAACTACGGGAAGGAATCGGCCATTCTGGCCGGACTGACCGAAGCCTCCGGAGACTGCTTCACCATCATGGACGGAGACCTGCAGCAGAGTCCCTCCATCGTCATCGACATGGTCGGCTGGCTGGAGGAACACCCGGACTGCGACTGCGTCACGGCATTTCAGGAGACCCGAAACGAAAACCCGGTCATGGTCTTCTTCAAAGACAACTTCTACCGGATCATCAACCGTGTCTCCGATGTGGAATTTGTCAGCGGAGCCTCTGATTTCCGCACCTTCCGGCGCAACGTCCGGGACGCGGTCCTGAGCCTTCCCGAAACCTCACGTTTTTCCAAAGGAATCTTCTCCTGGGTCGGGTTTGAAAACCACTATATCCCCTATACGGCAGACGAACGCCACAGCGGCACCACAAAATGGTCTTTTGTCAAATTGTGGAAATACGCCCTGTCCGGCATTATCTCCTTCACAACGACACCGCTACGACTCCCTCTGTTGCTCAGTGCCGGAACGGCAGCCGCCTCGGCCTGCACGTTCCTGTTCGACAAAAAGGAGAAAAAGCTGTCCGCTCTGTTTGCCGTCGGCAGCCTCCAGCTGCTGGCCATCGGAGTGCTCGGAGAGTACATCGCCCGCGTCTATCAGGAGACCAAACGGCGTCCCGTGTACCTGATCAAAGAGATCATCGACAATCAGAAATAAAGAAAGAGCTTCCCGCACCGGGAAGCTCTTTTTTATGTTGTTTTACTGAAAGACCTCGCGGACCCGTTCGGCGCGCAGCGCGTCGCGCTCCTGGCGGTCAAGCGCCATGCCGGACTCCGTGTTAAGGGTGGCGGGCTGCATGGAAAAAATGAGTTCGTTGACCGTGTTCATCGGCAGGTCGAACGTGTCGGCGGCAATGCCGACCTTCACGACCGACAGCGCTTCCATGAATTCCCGGAAGCTGATGACGCGGGCCGTGCGGAGCGTCCCGTAGGAACGCCACAGCATATCCTGGAACGGAAGGTTCTCCATGAGTTCCTTCCGGGCGTCGCGCTCCTGTTCGATGAGCGACAGCGCCAGCGACTGCAGATTCTGCAGCGCGGCTTCTTCCGAAATACCGAGCGTCATCTGGTTCGTCAGCAGATAAAGGCTGCCGGCGGGGTCGTCCCCTTCTCCGTACGCGCCGGTCAGGACCAGGCCGAGGCGGGATACCATGGTGGATACGTGCCGGACCCGGTTCAGGAGATGCAGCGCAGGAAGCTGCAGGACCACCGAGGCCCGCATCGCGGTGCCGATGTTGGTCGGACACTGCGTCAGATAGCCCAGCTTCGGGTCAAAGGAGAAGCCCAGGGCCTCGTCCAGGATCGTGTCCATCCGGTCCGACAATTCGTATGCTTTCATGAGTTCCAGACCGGGCAGGATGGACTGGATCTTCACATGGTCCTCCTCACAGATCATGAGGCTCAGGCTTTCATCGGGGGTCATCAGGAACGTGCGACCCTCGGACAGACTGACGAACTCCGGGCTCACGAGTTCCCGCTCCGCAAGAGAAATCGCGGCATACCGGGACAGATCGCCCATTTTCGTCGTAATGAATTTGTTCGGCAGATGCTCACGTACCGCGGTCTCCACGACAGCGGCGACCTGCTCTTTTTCCTCCGCCGACAGACGGATCGTAAAGGCATAGTCCCGCAGATTGCGGGCCAGGGAGACCTTGGAACTGACCGCGACGTCATTCTCGGCGCCGGCCAGCATGTACCACTTTGTCATGTCGTCTCACCCCGCAATTCCCGCAGCCGGTCCCGCAGGACGGCGGCGTCTTCGTAGCGTTCGGATGCGACGGCCTCCTTCAGGTCCGCTTCCAGCGCGCGGATCTGCGCGCGGCGGGCCGTGCGGTCATCGGGGGTGGCACTGGCCTTCCCGACGTGGGTGGCACGTCCGTGGATCCGGGACAAAGAAGGTTTGAGGCAATCATAGAACACGTCATAACATTCGGCACAACCCATCATACCGGTCGAGATAATTTCGGAAAAGGTCGCGCCGCAGCCGGGGCAATGTTCTTCCTCTTCCGGCAGATAGGCCGTCTCCGGGAAGAAACGGCTCAGGATGCCGGCCAGTCCGGAACCGAACCCCGGGAACATGCCGGCATAGCCCAGATGCTGCGCGCAGCTGGCACAAAGATGCACTTCCGACGACTCGCCGTCCGCGATACGCTTGATGTGGGTCGTGGCCTCATTGCGGCCGCAGTTCTGACAGAGCATGAGCGTTCTCCTTCCCCGGACGTGCTGCCGTCCGAAACTTCAGGATATTATTATCCGACTCTGATACAAAAAAGTCAATAAATGGCCTCATTTCCTATCTCTTTATCTATTGAAAAATAATAGTTTCCTTATATAATATTAAGGAGTCTCACTTTCAAAAAAATGTGACGAATCTCTGTATCATCCGGTACAGGCATTATGATGAATCAAAGGGAGCCTTCGGGTTCCCCGGAAAAGGAGTTGAATGAATGGCAAGCCTGAATCTTGCAGGGGTCTTGAAGCCCACTGCCAAAGGCCACGGCGGCGCCCATGTGTCTCATCACAAGAACACATCCGCACTGCCGGTCGAGCGCATGCCGGTTCCCGCATCGGTCACCATCCCGCTGACCATGCACATCGGCGCACCGAACTCGGCCACGGTCAAAGCGGGCGACGAGGTCAAAGTCGGTCAGGTCATCGGCAGTTCCGACGCCTTTGTCAGTGCACCGGTCCACGCCAGTGTTTCCGGCAAAGTCAAAGCGGTCAAGCCGGCCCGCATCGTCAACGGCAACATGGTGATGGCAGTCACCATCGAGTCTGACGGCGAAATGGCGCTCGCGGAAGACCTGCAGGCCCCGGTCATCGAATCCCGTCAGGATTTCCTGAACGCGGTCCGCGCATCCGGCCTCATCGGTCTGGGAGGCGCCGGGTTCCCCACCCACGTCAAACTTGCGTTCAAAGAGGACGCGGGGGTCGATACCCTCATCATCAACGCGGCAGAATGTGAGCCGTACATCACGGTCGACCATCGGGAAATGCTCGACCACCCGGAGGACATTCTCTACGGTGTCCGCGAAACCGTCAAATGGCTCGGTTTCCAGAACGCCTACATCGGCATCGAAGACAATAAGCCGGATGCCTTTGAAGTCCTCCTGAAAACCATGGAAGAAAATGAGGAATACAAGGGCGTGGCTCAGCTCGTCCGTCTGCCCTCCACTTACCCGCAGGGCGCAGAAAAAGTCCTCATCCATTCCACGACCGGACGCAAAGTGCCGCCCGGAAAGCTGCCCTCCGACGTCGGCTGTGTCGTCATGAACGTCCAGTCCGTCGCCACTCTTGCCCGGTTCCTCAAGACCGGCAAGCCCATGGTCAGCCGTTCCCTCACCGTCGACGGTTCCGCCGTTGCGGAGCCGAAGAACCTTCGCGCTCCCATCGGAACCATGTATGCCGACATCGTCGAATACTGCGGCGGGCTGAAGGAAGAGCCGTACAAGATCATGGCCGGCGGCCCCATGATGGGTATCGCCACCACCGATCTCAATGTCCCGCTCCTGAAAAACAACAACGCCATCACGTGCCTTGCCAAAGGTGCGGTCAAGGTCAAGCCGACCCGCGCGTGCATCCGCTGCGGACGCTGTGTGGACGCCTGTCCCATGTGTCTCGAGCCGACGCTCATCGAAAAGAAAGCGCATCTGAAAGATGTCGATGCTCTGAACAAAGCCGGCGTCATGACCTGTATGGAATGCGGCAGCTGCGCCTTCGCCTGTCCGTCCGGCCGCCCGCTGGTCCAGTATATGCGTCTTGGTAAAACGATCATCAGAGAGGCAGGTGCGAAGAAATGATCGAACTCAACAAACTCACGGTCAGTGCCTCGCCTCATCAGCGTTCCAAAGACACGACCACCGGCATCATGCGCGATGTCGTCATCGCCCTGATCCCGACCGGCGCCATGGCCGTCTATGTCTTCGGCCTTCGCGCGCTCGCCATCATTTTACTCTCGGTCGTCTCCTGTGTGCTTGCCGAGTGGCTTTCCCGGAAAGCCATGAAAAAGGAAGACACTATCTCCGATCTGTCCGCAGTCGTCACCGGCCTTCTTCTGGCTTATAACCTGCCGGCAACCATGCCCTTCTGGGAGGTTTCGCTCGGCGCGGTCATCGCCATCGTCGTCATCAAGCAGATGTTCGGCGGCATCGGCCAGAACTTCATCAACCCGGCCCTCGGCGCCCGTGTCATCCTGATGTCCGCCTTCCCGAGCCGTATGTCTGCCGGCGCCTTTGCCGACACCAACAAAGTCGGCTGGGCCGCGGATACCGTGACCGGTGCCACCCCGATGGGCCTTGTCGGTCTCGACGGCGTCAAAGAAGGCGCTCCCACCCTCTGGGAGATGTTCCTCGGCACCACGAGCGGATGTATCGGTGAAGTTTCCGTCGCGGCGCTCCTGCTCGGCGGATGTTATCTGCTGATCCGGAGAGTCATCTCTCCCATCCTGCCCCTTACGTACATCCTGACCGTAGCCGTTTTCTGCACCTTCGCGCAGGGCTTCGATATGTACGCGGTCGCCTACGAGCTCCTCGGCGGCGGTCTGTTCCTCGGTGCCATCTTCATGGCCACCGATTACACCACCTCTCCCATCACGAAGAAAGGCAAACTCATCGCCGGTCTGTTCTGCGGTATCGTCACCTGCATCATCCGGCTCTGGGGTTCCCTTCCGGAAGGTGTTTCCTTCTCCATCATCCTCATGAACGTGTTCGTACCGTACTTTGAGGACTGGACCGCTCCGACTCCGTTCGGCACGATCAAGGAGAAGAAGAGCAAAAAGAATAAGGAAAAGGAGGAGACTGCCGCATGAGTAAGAAATTCTCAGCAAAAGAGATCCTCGTCCCCACCCTGACCTTGTTCCTCATCGCCCTGTGTGCCACGCTGTTCCTTGCCCTTGTCAACAACATGACCGCAGACCGCATCGCCGCTGCCACCGCAGCCGCGGAAGCGGAAGCAAGACAGAGCGTGTTTGCCGAGGCGGACAACTTCGTCCAGAAGAACAACTACTATGAAGCCACCGACAAAGACGGAAACGTCATCGGCTATGTCTTCAACACTGCCGCGAAAGGTTACGGCGGCGATGTGCCGGTCACGGTCGGCATCGACGCTTCCGGCACCATTACCGGCATTGTTCCGGGTGACCTCTCCAACGAGACCCCCGGCCTTGGTCAGAACGCTTCCAATGAATCGTTCTTAAGTCAGTTCCCCGGGAAATCGGGAACTCTGACGGTCGTGAAAAACGCGCCCGGCGACAACGAGATCCAGGCCATGACAAGCGCCACGATCACGACGAACGCCGTCGTCAGCGCCGTCAATCAGGCCATCGACCAGTACAATGAAATTACGGGAGGTGGCAACTAATGGCAGAAGCAGTCAAAAAGAACCCGATCCATGAACTGACAAAGGGCTTCATCGCCGAAAACCCGGTCCTGCGCCTCGTGCTCGGTTGCTGCCCCACTCTCGCCATCACGACATCGGTTGAGAACGCCATCGGTATGGGCATTGCCGCCACCATCGTTCTCATCCTGTCCAATATGGTCATCTCCGCGCTGCGGAAGGTCATCCCCTCCAAAGTGCGTGTCCCCTGCTTCATCGTGGTCATCGCAGCGTTCGTGTCCATGATCCAGCTGCTCGTCAAAGCCTTCGCGCCGGCCCTTGACGCCGCCCTCGGCATCTACCTGCCGCTCATCGTCGTCAACTGTATCATCCTTGGCCGTGCGGAAGCGTTCGCCAGCAAGAACAGCATCGGCCTGTCCGCTCTGGACGGCATCGGCATGGGCTTCGGCTTCACCTTCGCCCTGGTCCTCATGGCTCTCGTCCGTGAGTTCTTCGGTTCCGGTGACCTGACCCTCAAAGTGCTCGGATTCGGCACGACCCTGACGGATCTCCTCGGACTCGACACCAACGTCCTGTCCGCCATGCACCTTGACCCGATCCTCATCTTCATCCTGGCTCCCGGCGGTTTCTTCGTCTTCGGTCTCATCGTTGCCCTCGTCAATTTCTTTAGCGGGCGCAAAGGCAAGGCCTCTGCCGAACTGAACTGCTGCAACGTCAAGGAAGATGAGAACGGTAACCTCGTGCTCGTCGCCGACGGCAAGACCATCGTCATGCCGAAGGTAGAGACCGCGCCGCAGGTCAAGAAAGTCGAACCCGCCGCCAAGCCCGCAGCCAAACCGGCCGCAAAACCGGCCGCAAAACCGGCTGACAAAGCAGAAGAAGCCCCGAAGGCGGAGGAAGCTCCGAAAGCAAAGGAAGCTCCGAAAGCCGAGGAAGCTCCGAAAGCCGAGGAAGCTCCGAAAGCCGAGGAAGCTCCGAAAGCCGA
>R19__coassemble_53_pt1 | contig 70820 bp, 67 predicted proteins | sample R19__metabat2_low_PE_020 | metagenome-assembled genome bin R19 | reverse complement strand
CCCTTTGGCCTGTTGTCAACCACACGCGGCGGGCGGAAGGGTTTGTCAAGGTCGGCGGGTTGGAGGCGTGATCACAGAAAAGGTCCGCCGCGTCAGCGGGCGTAAGAACCTTGACAAGCCCGAACGGCTGCCGCACACGCGCCATCGGCGCACGACCGGTCAATCGCCACAGCAAGCCTCGGCAAATTCAAATTTGCTCAAATGCAATACATGAAGATGGGGATGAACTGAAGGACGCTGCCGCCGAGGATGAACAGATGGAAAATGGAGTGGCAGTATTTATATTTCTTCTGCAGGCTGAAGAAGATCATGCCCAGCGTGTAAACGGCGCCGCCGACGACAAAGAGCACGAGGAACGCCGTGCCGTAGGTATGCCACATGGCGGGAATGGCCGCCAGCACGCTCCAGCCGGCTACGAAGTAGCAGCTGTACGACAGGACGGCATACTTGTGAAAGTCGATGGCTGTGAACACAGTGCCGAGAGCGCAGATGCCCCAGACAATGCCGAGGGTGATGAGCGCGGTCTTCGGGTACGCGTCCCGCATACCCGTGAAGGCGACGGGGGTATAGGTACCGGCAATGAGAAAGTAGATGTCACAGTGGTCCAGGACCTGCATGACTTTTTTACCGTGTTCTTTTCGCGGCTTGTTCGGGTTCAGTCCGTGGTAAACGCTGGATATGGTATAGCAGACGATCATGGAGACCGCGTAAATAACTCCGGATATGACCCCGGCGGGATTGTGGTGCAGCGCGGCGAACACCGCGCATAAAACGAGGACGACGACCCCGAAGGCGGCGCCGACAATGTGCGAGACCATATTGAAGATCTCTTCGCCCCGGGTATACGGCGGAAGTGTCCGCGCGATCAGTGGCTTACGGGGCTGTTGCAGGCGCCCCATGGTTCTGGTTTCTTCCAACTTGGAAAGCCTCCTTTTTGAATGTGTGCCGGTTGGCACCATCATTCTATGCAAAAAGACCCGGGAGAGCACTCCCCCGGGCAGTAGAACGGCCTCTCCCATTGGGAGAGGCCGCGTTGTTATGCGATTTTTCAGTTGGCGACTTTCAAATGGGCAGCAAACCCGCCGGGCTGCAGGACCCGGAACGTATACCCGTTTTGCAGGCACCATTTGATGGTCCGGTCCATGGCGTTGACCGTGTAGGACTTGACGTCATGACAGAGTACGATGGACTGGCGGTACCGCTGGACGCCGCGGGTAATGTTGCTGTATACGCCGTCCGACGTGCGGGTCTTGCCGGCGTCGTCTGCGTCGACGTTCCAGTCATAATAAGTAAGGCCCTTCTGACCTGCCTGCTGTGACAGGGAGGTCATGACGCCTCGGCAGTAGCGGCGGCTGACCGTGTTGGAACTGCCGCCGGGGAAGCGGAACATGGAGGTGCGCTGTCCGGTCTGTTTCACCAGGACCTGCTGCATTTTTTCAAAGTCGTTCCAGTAGGCGGAGGTACTGCGGTAAATGGTGCCGTAACTGTGCGTGTAGGTGTGGACCGCCACCTGGTGGCCTGCCTTATATTCCTTCGCGATGTCATACTGGTAACTCGGATAGCAGTTCGTGACGAAGAACGTGACCTTGATGCCGTACTTGTCAAGGATGTTCAGAAGCTGATCCGTGTACGCCGCGGGTCCGTCATCGAAGGTGAGGTAGATCGCCTTCCCGTTCCCGGCCGCCTTGCCGCCGGACAGGTCATAAGTGACGCCGCCCTTCTCATAGGTGCCGTTTTTGGAGAAGTCTACTTTGCCGTTCTTCACATACCAGGTGCCGTAGACGTTCGTGGCAAGACCGGTGTATCCGAAGTTCACTTTTCCGTGGACCACATACCACCAGCCGTACTCGTTCTTGAACACCCCGTTGGCTTCAAAGTCCACATAGCCGTCGACAATGCGCCACCAGCCGTACTTGTTGCCGGCAATGCCGGTGTAGGAGGTCTCAATGGCTCCGTTTTTCGTGCAGACCCATTCTCCGTTCGCGTTTTTCTCCACTGTACGACTGCCGGCGGCCGACACCTGCAGGGTCAGCAGGGTCGCCAGCATGGCGAGCAAAAGGCACGCGCTGACAAGGCGCGCTCCGAGTTTTCGGACAGGTTTGGTTTCCATTCTGTTCTCTTCCTTCCCAAAAGGTTCCCATCTATTGTAAATCGCCGGAGTTTTTCGTGCAAGTAGAATAAAACCCTTGACGCACTTATCAGAAGTTTTATACACTTTAAATAGCAAATAATGCGTCCAATGACACAATAAAGGAGGAAACGAAACTATGCCAGCAGATTACAAGCCTTTTGACAAGCAGGAATGGCTCCGCTTGGAAAAAAAGGCAAATGACCTTCGGCACCTGACGGTCCAGACGGTCGCGTGGGGCGGCTCCGGCCACATCGGCGGCGGCATGTCCGCGCTGGATGCCCTGACCATCCTGTACCACAGGTTCATGAAGCTCGACCCGAAGGACCCCGAGTACCCGGACCGCGACCGCTTCGTTCTGTCGAAGGGCCACGCGGCCATCGCGTACGCCCCGGTCCTTGTTGACTACGGGTACATGCCCGTTGAGGAACTGAAGATCTTCAACCTGACGGGCGCCAAGATCGGCATGCATCTTGACTGCAACAAGGTCAAAGGTGTCGACGTCTCCACCGGTTCTCTCGGCCATGGTCTTTCCCTTGCAGTTGGCATCGCGCTTGCGGGCCGCCTCAACAAGAAAGACTACATGGTCTACTGCATGACCGGCGACGGCGAACTCAATGAAGGCTCCAACTGGGAAGCCGCCATGAGCGCCGCACAGTTCAAACTGGACAACGTTGTGGTCCTCGTCGACAACAACAAGCAGATGATCGACGGCAACGTCGTGGACGAAATGAACATTGAGCCCATCGACGCGAAGTTCAAGGACTTCGGCTTCAACGTCCTGCGTGTGGACGGCCACAACATGAAGGAACTCAATGACGCCATCGAAACGGCCATCGCCAACCACAAGAACGGCGCGAAGAAACCCACCGCCATCATTATGGACACCATCAAGGGCGAAGGCATTGACTTCATCGCCGGCGACTACACCTGGCACTATGGTTCGTTCTCCGACGAGATGTTCGAAAAAGCGCACGCATCGCTCGATTCGTATTACCAGAAGCGCGTAGCCCGCGCGGAAAAGGAGGGTTAAGTTATGGGAGGAATGGTATACACCAGTCTCGACACGACGAAGCTCTCCACGGCTGAGTGCTACGGTCTTGCTCTCGTTGAGTTGGGCAAAGAACACCCGGAAGTCGTCGGTCTGACGGCTGACCTTGCGAAATCCACGAAGATCGGCGTCTTCGGGAAAGAGTTCCCGGACCGCTTCTTCAACGTCGGTATCGCCGAGCAGAACATGTTCGGTGTGGCCGCGGGTCTCGCGAAAAACGGTCTGGTCCCGTTCGCGTCCACGTTCGCCATTTTCGCGGCGGCGCGTTCCCTTGACCAGATCCACACGGACATCGCCTACATGAATGTCCCCGTTAAAATCATCGGTACCCACGCGGGTACTTCATTCGGCCAGGCGGGCTCCACCCACCACTGCCTCATTGACCTTGCGGTCATGCGGTCTCTGCCGAACTTCACGGTCATCAACCCCTGCGACGGCGCGGAGACCTTCCACGCGGTCAAGGCGGCCTATGACATCCCCGGCCCGGTCTACATCCGTATCAACCGCGGTTTCGACCAGGTCATTTATCCGAACGTCCAGGACGTCGACTTCGAATGGGACAAAGCAAGCGTTATGAAGGAAGGCAACGACCTTACCATCATCGCCTGCGGTTCCTGCGTGTTCGAAGCCATGCAGGCGGCCCGCATGCTGAAAGCAGACGCCGGCCTCAATGTCCGCGTCCTCAACATGCACACCATCAAACCGCTTGACGAGGAAGCTGTCCTGAAGGCCGTCGATGAGACCGGCGCCATCATTACGGCAGAAGACCACGTCACGCAGGGCGGTCTCGGCTCGGCCGTGGCGGAAGTCGTCGCGAAAGCCGGCAAAGCCTGCAAGTTCAAGATGCTTGGCCACGACAACAGTTTCTCCACTATCGGCCTCCAGGAAGACCTTCTGGCCATGGCAGGGCTTGACGCCAACGGCATCACCAACACCGCTGCTGAGCTCCTCGGTCTCGACCTTGACACCGAGCTCAGCTGGACGGACGAATATTAAGAAAGGAGCGAAACAGTATGGCTACCAACGAAACTCTGTATACCAACAAAGTGTTCCAGGCAGCGGCGCTTCCGCTCCTGAAGACCATCGCCACGGACGTGGAATCTCTGCACAAGAAGTTCAAAGGCGTCGATGCCATCTATCAGGTCTCCGCGAAAACGGAAGACGGCGGCGTCGAAGCGGTCCACTTCCATGTCGAGAACGGCGAATGGACCGGCGTCCATCTGAAACCCTACGAGGGCGACAAGAAGATCGACGCGGAACTGGCCTTCTCCTCCATGGAGAAAATGAACGCGTTCATGAAGGGCGATATGACCAAGCTGCCGGCCTTCAAGATCGGCAACCTGTCCAAATTCATCCTCTTCATGCAGGTCCTGCTCAAAATGTCCAGCCTGCTGAACATGGAAGAGCCGCCCGAAGATGAAGAGACCCAGGTCCTTCTCTGCAAACTGTACTTCTACCTGCTGTCCTCCGGTATCTCGGCGCTCAACAAAATGGGCGAGCCGAAGATCTCTGAGTGGGTCGCAGCCTCCCCGGACCGCTGCTATCAGTGGACGGTCGTCGGTTATCCCGAGACCACCGCGTACCTGCGCGTGAAGGAAGGCAAGTCCAAGGCCGGCCGCGGCGCTTATCCGCGCGCCAAACCGTTCTTCACCATGAAGTTCGACACCCCGAAATCCGCCCTTCTCATCCTGCTCGACATCGGCGACATGTTCGACATGACCGCCAATTCGCAGCTCATTATGGAAGGCGGCCCGGAATTCGGCGTCCAGATCGGCGACATGATGATGCATATCGGCGGCTACGCCAAATAAGGAAACCCAATAAAAAGTCCCGACCGGAAGGTCGGGACTTTTCTTTTGTTCAGTCTTCGAGGTCCATGAGCATGTCGAGGTGGTTGCACCAGTACCGTCGGTAGGGTTCCGCGCGGCCGGGGCCGATATAAGAGAGGGACCCGCCAATGACCGTACCGTGGTCGGCAATGTAATTCGGCATGACGTGCCAGACGCCCTTCTTCAGCGGGGCGAATTTCGCGTCCTCATAGAAGACATGCGGCTCCTTGTGCGGGTAAAGCGCAGACTCCAGCGGGACGAGCCCGTCATTGATGCGCCAGCCTTCGGTGATCTCATAGTCCCCGATCTTCTGATAAGGGAAGCGGCCCATGACTTTCGCGAACGGGTAGAACGCGAAGATCATAATGGGCGCGCCCACCTGGTTGCCCGGGTTCTTCGGGTCCGGCTTCGTGCCTTCCCCGCCAATGGAGAAGTAGTAGATATCGGGCGAGCAGTGGATGAAGTCGTTGAGTTCGGAAGCAGCGTCAATGCGCAGGTCATGGAACACATGGTCTCCGCTCTTCATGATATGTTTGATGCGGGAGATCTGCTGCGGGTCAAAAATGCCTTTTACGTTCGTCTGCCCGCCCGGGACCGTCAGTCCGAACTGGTCCATGTAGGCGTCATAACCGTTGTTGACTTTCGTGTTGCCAATGACGGAGAAGAGTCCGAGGACGCCGGCGGTAAGCCCGGTCATGAACTTCGGGAACGCGTGGACAAAGGTCGTGCCGTCGTGTGGCGCGGAAATGGCGGTGATGGTGGCGATCATGTCGCCGTGCCCACCTTCAAAGAGAGGCGATACATCGCTCCCCGACGCCTGACGTTCTTCCTCCGAACCGTTGGTCAGGAGCTCTGCCAGCATGCGCATGGTGGCGCCTCCGAAGGAGTGGCCCAGGAGATGGATCTTACGGATGCCGCCGTCTTCCATGGGCTTGCCCCAGTCCGGGACAAGGGCTTTGCTGTAGGTGCGGCCGAACTGCGCGTGGCCGTATTTCGCGGCATGCGCCTTGCCGTAGTCCACCCGGGTGCCGGTGATCTCCGCGTACAGATTGCACGCGCGGTCCCAGGCGCTGTTCGCGGGACCGACCTGCGGGGCATAGGCTTCCACGTCATGTTCCTCCCGCAACTGCCGGACGAAATTGCCGCAGACCATGCCCCAGTAGGGCAGCTTGTACATGCCGTTCTCCTCGCCCCAGCTCATCATGCCGCCGACGAAAATGAACGGATATTTGTTCTTGTATTCCATGGGAAAACGCTTCCTTTCTCTCGCAAAATAGACGAATGTAAAATGCAAATCCATTGTAGCACAGAGGGAAAGCCGAAGGAAGAAACAGACGCGGGTCATCTGTCTATCAACGAACACGGTGTCGCGATCTGACAAAATAGCAATTGTTATTCCTTTTCGCGATTTATTGTGATAAAATAAATCGACTTGAAAAAGTGAATTTATCGCAAGGGGGAAATTGCGATGCAAATGATCGATACCAACCGGAAGATCAAAAGCGTCCGCGCCGTCGTGGCTCAGCCGGGGGCAGAGCCCGTGCCGAACGTCATTTCGTATGAAGAACTGAAACAGAAAAGCGACCGGGAACACAAACAAATGGTCATGGCAGGGGAGAACAAACTCTCTGGCGCGACCATTGCCTTCTGGGTGTGCCTGTTCGCGGCAATGGCGGCCGCCCTTATCTATCTTCTGCAGTAAGAAACCGGAAACATAAGAACCTCGAGCAACGCTCGAGGTTTTTTGTTATAATGAAGGCGGAAAGACTCGAATCTGAAAACAGGAGGAAAATGCTATGAAAAAAATCTTGGTCCTCGGCGCGGGACAGGGCGGTATGGTCGCCGCCATCAAGCTGGCGGAAGCCGGCTTCGACGTTACCGTGCTGGAGGCAGCAAAAGAAGGCGAAGTCGGGTACCCGTGGTACGATGACATCCGCCATGACATTTTTGACCTCGTCGGCATTCCGGAACCGCCGCGGGAGGACTATACCCAGAAGAGCAAGTGGATCTTCCTGTCCCCGGACAACAAGAGCAGCCTGATCGTGCCGCCGCTGCCGCCGATGGAAGAAATCGCCGTATCCCGCCGCGGGCTGTCGAAGCATCTGATCAAACTGGCAACGGAAGCCGGCGCCACCGTCAAGTGCGGACAGACTGTCAAAGAACTGATCGTTAAAAAGAACCAGGTCGTCGGCGCGAAGACCTCGAAGGGCAAGAAGTACGAAGCGGACCTTGTCATTGACGCGTCCGGCCTGCGCTCTCCCTTCCGCGGCCAGGTGCCTAAGAAGTTCCACATCCAGGCACAGCCGAAAGATTCTGAGATCTTTGACGTTTACCGCGGCTTCTTCGAACGAGTCCCCGGCTCGCCAACTCCGGACCCTGAAAGTGTCCTGACGGTCTTCCACATGGACCGCTGCGGCATTTCCTGGTGTAACCTCAATGACCGCAATGAAGTCGACGTCCTCATCGGCACCTTTGGCGGCCAGACGAAAGAGCAGCAGAAGGAAGCGCTGGACGACCTTCGGGAGCGCAACGCGGTCCTGTCCGATAAGAAGATCGTTGACCGCAAGGTGGAACTGGGCGTCCGCTGCACGCTGTCCGTCATGGTGGCGGACGGGTATGCCGCCGTCGGCAACAGCGCCTACATGACCATGCCGTTCATGGGCTCCGGTATCGAAGCCGCCATGAAAGCGGGCAACATGCTGGCGCAGACCGTCATCGAAGCCGGCGGCAAACAGAAGGGCGTCTATACCGCGAAACAGCTGTGGCCCTATCAGGTCGCGTATTATAAAGCACTTGGCAACGTGTACATCGCCATCGACTTGCTCAAACGCTGGGCTCTGGCGCAGTCTCCCGAGACGGTCAACTACCTGCTCGGCTGCGGTGCGGTCACCAGTGAAGACATGAAACTGCTGTCCACCGACGAGAGCGGTGAATCGCAGGGCTTCAAGATCACACCTGCAGACCTCGTACGCCGGGTCCGGCTCATCACCGCCTGCGACGGCCTCATCTCCGGCGTTCTCGGTGCCGCCGGCCACGCGGTCCACGGTCTGCTCATTGCCATGAGCATGCCGAAGAAGTACAGCGCCCGCAAGGTGCGTAAATGGCAGAAGAAATACGACGGTATTTTGAAATAATGTTCCTTCGAGAGGAGGAGAGCCCATGAAGAGAGTTTTATCGATCCTGCTGAGTCTTGCCGTCTGCCTGGCGCTGGCGCTGAGCCTTGCCGGCTGCGACCGTCCCCTGAAGACGACCGAGACAACGCCTTCCGTCCCGGAGCCGACCACCGTGAAGACAACGGTGGCAGAGAAAAAAGCAGAGCGGGCACTGCTGGCCAAAATGAAGGTCAGCAACGGCAACTACAGTTACACGTACACCTATGATTACGACCTCGGCGCAAAGACCGTGAAGGTCGTCGCCAAAGGGGTCCCGGCGGGCGATTCACCGACCTATGAAGCCTTCACCTGGCTTGTCCCGCAGAGTGCCTTGAAGGGCGACGCGCAGGAGGCGGTCCCGGACTCCACCGGCGCCAGTGAAGAGCTGACCCTCTGGGCCCAGCCACTGGTGCAGTCGGGGGAGATCGATACGTATCGCCTCGAAGTGTATGAGGAGGATGCCACGGAGCGCAGCGGCGTCCTGACCTACAAGTTCCAGCGGAACGAAAAGAAGCAGGTCTCGTCCTGCGTCGTCAACTACGACTGGCGGACCGGAGATGACTATGACGCCGTCATCAAATACCGCTATGACGACAACGGTCGTTTGACCCGCGTTGTGGAGAGCTCCGCCGACCGGGATCTGAACTGGGAATTCAACCGGGACGCGGATGGGAAGGTCACTCATGCATCGCTCCAGACCATCCTCAAGAACGAGGATGCCATCGAGTCCTGGCTGACCGCCACGAACTACCATTACGACTCGGAAGGTGTGCTGGTCTCCACCAGCGCCAGCGGGGAAGGGGCCCAGTACGACAGCTGGCGCACGAACTACCTGTACTCCGAGACCACCGGCACACTTGGAGCCGTCACGAACCAGTTCGAGCGGGTCACCTTCACGTATGACGAAACATTCTCATATCTTTTGAAGGTCCAGACCACAGACCTCGACACCGGCACAGACTATGTGACGATCGAATACACGTATCAATAAGGGAGGGAAATCTGTATGGAAATTACCATGAAGCTGACGCCGGAGCAGGAAGCTATCCTGAACGGGTCAAAAGGCGAGACCATGGCCAAGGTCATGAAAACGCTGGTGGAGTACGGACAGATCTACGGCGCGACGAAGATGGTCCCGGTCACCGGCGAATACGGACATCTGGTTTTGAGCTTCGGTCTCATGTTCCTGGGACCGGTCTTCGACCTGTACCAGCAGCTCATTGACGAAGGCTGCCTGCCGCAGCAGAAACTGACCTGCGACCCGCTGCCCTACGACAAAAATGTCCCGCAGAACGCGGTCTCGAAAGTGGTGGCAAAAGTCATCTATTCGAAACAGGGCTCCTACGGCAAACAGTTAAAGAAGCTCGGTATGAAGAACCCGGGTAAGGACTCCTATACCTGCGCCAGCTACATGACCGAAGTAGGCAACACGCCGAAAGAGGGCGATGTGCTCTCCTGGGCCGAGTCCTCTGCCGTTGTCTACGCGAACAGCGTGCTTGGCGCCCGCTGCAACCGCAATTCCGGCATCATCGAGCTGTTCGGAAGTGTCGCGGGCTTTGTACCGTATTTTGGTTTCCTGACCGATGAAGGCCGCAAAGCGGACTGGATCATCGATCTGCAGACCACGAAGATGCCGGACGCGCAGCTGCTCGGCTCCGCCATTGGCATGAAGGTCATGGACGAAGTGCCGTACGTCAAAGGCCTCGACAAGTACATCGGCACGGAGCTCGATGACTCCGCCACCACGTACCTCAAGGACTTCGGCGCCGCGACGGCGTCGAACGGCGCGGTCGGTCTCTACCACATTGAGAACCTGACGCCCGAAGCAAAGAAACAGGGCGAATCGCTCATCAAACCGGGCGCGCAGACCTATGTCATCACGGACGAGGAACTGCAGCGCGTCAAAGATAACTATCCGGTCATCTGGAAAGACCCGGAGGCAAAGCCGGAACTCTGCTTCCTCGGCTGCCCGCATATGTCCGTCCAGCAGATGAAGGACTGGACGCATATTCTGGATGAAGGTCTGAAGAAGGAAGGCCGGAAGAAAGTGTCCATTCCCACCGTCTTTACGGCATCCACTCCGGTTATCGAAGAATTCAACAAGACGCCGGAAGCGAAGACCCTGAAGAAGATGGGCGTCATTGTCAGTTATATCTGTCCGCTCATGTATATGGACAATCCGCTCTGTCAGGGCAAGCCCGTTATTACGAGCTCCAACAAGCTGCGCACTTACACTACGGCGCGGTTCTATTCGAACGATCAGATTGCGGAAATGCTCGTCAAGGAGGTGGACTGAGATGGCAAAGAAGAATAAAGGCGTCAAGACCTTTACGGGTCGTGCCATTACGCCCGGTGAGATCACCTCGGAGGCCGTTGTTTCCCACGGCGGCTTCAACACGCTGGCTTCCATGCAGATGATGTCCATTCAGACGAAGACGAAGTGTGTGGACCAGAACAACCCGGATCTTTATAAAAAAATCATTGGCGGCAAGGCCCTCTGCCTGCCCCAGACCATCGGCTCCACGACCGGCGGCATGTTCTTATACTGCGCCGTCAAACAGGGGAAGGCTCCGTCCTGCCTGCTGTTCTCGAAGGAGATCGACTCTCTGGCGGCTGCCGGCGCGGTCCTTTCGGAAGTCTGGGCTCCGGAAAGCCCCATGCCCGTTGTCGACCAGCTGGGCGATGAGTTCTTAGACTATGTCAAAGACGGCGACACCATCACCGTTCACGCGGACGGCACGGTGGAAGTCGCTCGCTGAGCACGGTTGAAAACCGCGTAAAACCAGCCAAAAGCACCTGAGCATGCTCAGGTGCTTTTCCTTGACCGCATGACCGCACATCGCTTACAATGGAAATGTTAGGAAACGTACCAATAAAAAGGAGGAAATACGTTATGAGTGGTATCAAAGACACCGTCGGAAACGTGACCACCAATGTGCTGAACACGGTCATGGGTTCCGGTATCTTCCAGCCCGTGCTCGTCCAGTTCGGACCGAAGAGCGCGAACACCATGGAAGACGTCAACTACAACACGGACCGCATCATCGAGTACATGGAGCGTGCCTGCACCGGTTTCCCGGGCATCGACATGATCATCTTCCCGGAATGCTGCTTCCAGGGCATGGCCCCGAACAACTGGGTCAAAGTCGCGCTGGACTGGGATTCCGAGCCTATCAAGCGTGTTCAGGCGAAATGCAAAGAGCTCGAGATCTGGGGCTGCTTCGACCCGTGGATCCTGAACAAGAAACGCAAGGGTATTGAGAACACCTGCATTATCATCAATGACCAGGGTGAGATCGTCCATAAATACGTCAAGATGAACCCGTGGTTCCCCTATGAGCCAACGCTTCCCGGCCATGAAGTGCCGGTCTGCAAAGGCCCGAAAGGCGCGCGTATCGCCACTTTGATCTGTGCGGACTCACGCTATCAGGAAGTGTGGAGAGAGGCTGTCGCCAACGGCGCGAACGTCGTCATCCACGTGTCCCACTGGATGGGGCCCTTCGGCAACATGCAGAAACTTTCCAACCAGGCCGGCGCGCTGTTCAACAACGTTATGGTCCTTGCCTGCAACTCCGTCGGTATGGATGAATGCTTCAACTATCCGGGCGGTTCCATGGTCTGCAACGGCTTCGGCGATATCCTGCAGGAGATCCCGGAAGGCGTCGAAGGCATGATCTACTGGCCGTTCGCTCCGCTGACGGAAGATGTCCAGCACCAGGTCGTTCCGATGATGGCCCTCGAATGGGAGTCCCGCCACCGCGGCGCCATGACCCCGTACGTCGGCACACCGGACTATCAGGGCTACGACTACAGCGACTACACTGCCTATTATGGCAAGAAAAAGAAATAAGGAGGGAATACCATGTCACAGAAAGAAAACTTCACCCTTGGGACCCACTATTTCCTGAAAGGTGTCCAGAAAGCCGGCATTTCCTTCCCGAGCACGAAGGCAGACTGCGTCCTGCGTGCCCGTAACATCAAAGTGCGTACGGACTATGACAAGTATGAGTCACTCGCGTCCATCATCAAGACGTTCGAGCCGAACTACTTCGAGAACGCTGACGCGTTCGTCGCAGCCTATGTCCGCGCTTCCACCAAGGAACTGCTGAAAGAGGTCGGCATCTACTAAGGCGACGTGCTCAGACGAGCACGCAAAAACAGCATGGCTACAACGTTGAGCACGTTTGCGTGAGCAGGCGTGCTCAATTTTTGTTGACAAGCATGCTCAACATAGCGTATGATGAGCATGAATCATTAGATATTAGCATAGGGCATGCTATGCCCTGCGGGAAGTTTGAGCACGGTTTGAGCACGCAGCGTGCTCAAGGGAGGCGGGACTATGAAGAAGGACATTCTCAGCGTGGGCATCGACATCGGCACCACGACCACGAGCATGATCGTCTCCCGTCTTGGGATCTCCAATACGGCGGCGTCCTACCGGGTGCCGGACGTGAGCATCACGACCAAGGAGATCATATACCGCAGCGAACTTTACCTGACGCCCCAGAAAGACCGGAACCTGCTCGACGGGGCCGCCATTCGGCGCATCGTGGAGGCAGAATACCAAAAAGCAGGTATCCGTCCGGAAGATGTCGATACCGGCGCGGTCATCATTACCGGTGAGTCTTCCCTGAAGGAAAACGCGCAGATCATTGCCGACTCCCTCAGCGCCTTTGCAGGGGAATTCGTCGTGGCAACGGCCGGACCGGACCTGGAGTCCATCCTTGCCGGCCGCGGTTCCGGCGCGGAAGCGTTCTCCAAGAAGTACGGCTGTGTTGCCGCGAACCTCGACATCGGCGGCGGTACAACGAACATTTCCGTTTTCAACTGCGGTTCTCTGGAAGCGCAGACCTGCATCGACGTCGGTGGGCGCATCGCGAAATACGATGACTTAGGCTGTCTGACGTATGTGTCCTCCCGCCTGAACGATCTGCTGCGGACCCGCAGCATGGCGCTGCGGGAAGGGGAGACCATGACCGATGACACGCTGCGCGCGGTCGGAGAACTTCTGGCGGACACCATTCTTGACAGTATCCATGCGGCGCATGGCACACTGACACAGATTTCCACCACCTCGTCCAGCCGACCGATCCGGCTGACGGACCCGATCCAGTATGTGTCCTTCTCCGGCGGTGTCGCGGACTGTTACTACAAAGAAGAACCTGACCTGCGGGCGTACAACGACTTGGGACCCGCGATAGCACAGGCGCTTCACGCAAAACAGGGAATGGAGGCCTTCACGGTCGTCAAACCGCAGGAGACCATCCGCGCTACGGTCGTCGGCGCGGGCACGTATATGACCGAAGTTTCCGGCAGCACCATTTCCTATTCCGAAGACCTGTTTCCCATCAAGAACCTCCCCATGTTCCTTCCGTCGGAGCACGCGGAAGCTCTGCTCTACCTCGGCGACGCGTCTGAACTGAAAGAGGAACTGCAATGGTACCTCGACCAGGCGGGTATTACCCGGATGGGTCTGTGTGTCCGGGGGAAAGAACAGACGACTTATCCGGAATTGCAGGGCCTGGCGGACGCGCTTCTGGAAACCGACCGCGCTTTGCTGGACGCGTCGCAACCGCTCATCATTATTTGTGAAAACGACTTGGCCAAGGCACTCGGACAGGTCATGGGGCGGAAAGCGAAAGGACGCACCATGGTGTGCATCGACCGCATCCGGATCCATTCCGGAGACTACATCGACATCGGCAAACCCGTCATGGACGGCATGGCGCTGCCGGTCGTCGTGAAAACGCTGATCTTCAGCTGAACCTATTGATTTTTTGAAAGGAGGTCCCCGACCATGCGGCTGCAAAGCAAACTCGGCGGCACTGTCTACCAGTTTGAGGACGTTAAGGAAGTCCTCGGACGCGCCAACGAGAAGAAATCCGGCGATGAGATGGCCGGCGTCGCGGCCCGTTCCGATTCGGAGCGTATCGCCGCCAAAGACGTGCTCTCGGACCTCCTGATTTCCGATATCCGGGAGAACCCGGTGGTCCCGTATGAGACCGACGAAGTCACCCGGCTCATCCAGGATGCCGTGGACGAAGAAGTCTACGGGCGCATCCGCAACTGGTCCATCGCCGAACTGCGGGCGTATCTGCTCTCGGAGAAAACGACTCAGGCGGAGATCGATGTGCTTCGGAAAGGCCTGACCTCCGAAACGGTCGCGGCCGTCGCGAAACTCATGTCGAACCTGGACCTCGTGTATGCCGCCAACAAGATCCGCGTGCACACGACCTGCAACACGACCATGGGTCTGCGGGGAACGCTGTCCTCCCGGCTCCAGCCGAACCATACACTGGACGGCCTCGAAGGCATCCGGGCATCTCTCTATGAAGGCCTTTCCTACGGCTGCGGCGACGCGGTCATCGGTCTCAACCCGGTCGGCGACACCGTTGCCAGCACAAAGGCCATCCTGGAACTTTTCGACGAAGTCAAGAACACCTTTGAGATCCCGACCCAGATCTGCGTGCTGTCCCACATCACGACGCAGATCGAAGCGGTCAAACAGGGCGCGCCCTGTGACATGATCTTCCAGTCCATCGCCGGCTCGGAGAAGGGCAACGAGGCCTTCGGGTTCTCGGGAGACACCGTCCGGGAAGCGATCGCGCTGCTCCGGGACAAGGGCACCGCGAAGGGCGAGAACGTCATGTACTTTGAGACGGGACAGGGTTCCGAACTCTCCTCCGACGCCCACTTCGGCGCGGACCAGGTGACCATGGAAGCGCGCTGCTACGGCTTCGCGAAGGCCTTCAAGCCCTTTATGGTCAACACCGTCGTCGGCTTCATCGGCCCCGAATACCTCTACGATTCCAAACAGGTCATGCGCGCCGGGCTGGAGGACCACTTCATGGGGAAACTCTCCGGCCTGCCCATGGGCTGTGACTGCTGCTACACGAACCACATGGACGCCGACCAGAACGACATCGAGAGCCTCGCGGTCCTGCTGGCCTCCGCCGGCGTCAACTACATCATCGCTGTCCCCTCGGGCGACGACATCATGCTCAACTATCAGACGAATTCCTACCAGGATATCCTCGCGGTCCGGCAGACGCTCGGACTGCACCCGGTCAAAGAGTTCGAGCAGTGGATGGAAAAGATGGGCATCCTCGAGAACGGACAGCCCACCGCCCGCACCGGCGACCCGACCATCTTTACGGAAAGGGGGCCGGCCGTATGACGAGAGAACAGCTCATCGAACAGATCACCGCACAGGTGATGGAAGCTTTGAAAGCTCAGGGCATCACGGAACTCCCGGGCGATGTGCTTCCTGCGGCACCGGAGCCGGCTTCGGTTTTGAACGACGAACCGCTGAAGGACCTGAGCCTTCCGGAATACAAGGAAACCATTCAATTCGAAGACCCGGAGAACCCCCTGGCCCTGCGGGCCATGGAACAGGCTACAACGGCCCGGGTCGGCATCGGAAGAGCCGGTGAGCGGCTGACCGCCAAAGCGATGCTTTCCCTGCGCGCCGACCACGCAATGGCCAAGGACGCGGTCCTGAAAGCGGTCGATGAATCGCTGCTGGAAGAGATGGAGCTCCCTCTTATCCAGTCGAAGTGTACGGACATCGATATGCACCTGACCCGTCCGGACCTCGGACGGCAGCTGTCGGATGAGGCGAAAGCATTCTTGGCATCGCACTGTGAAAAGAACCCGCAGATCCAGGTCTACGTCTCGGACGGCCTGTCCAATTCGGCTGTCGAGAACAACATCCGCGACCTGCTGCCGATCCTCATGGACGGTCTGAAAGCGGACGGCATCCGCGTCGGCACTCCGTTCTTTGTGAAGTTCGGCCGCGTGCCCACCATGGACGCCATTTCCGAAGAGGTCGGCGCGGAACTGACCTGTGTGCTGCTCGGAGAACGCCCCGGTCTTGCGGCCTCGGACTCCATGAGCGCTTATATTACGTATGGTGCCTATGTGGGCATCCCGGAATCCAAACGAACCGTCGTATCCAACATCCACAGACACGGCATCCAGCCGGTCGAGGCCGGCGCGTACCTGGTGGAACTGCTGGAACGCATTTTAGATGAGAAGAAATCAGGCGTTGACCTGCAACTGTAAAGGAGGCCCCATATGAGAGGGGAACGCATTCCGACCAAACTGCTGAGCCTGCAGGAGATCCCCAACGCGGAGCAGGGTCTGCTGGAAAAACTCAACGTGCCGGAAGGGTACAAGAGTCTGGGCATCGTGACCACGGACTGCGACGATGTGTCCTATGCCGCCATTGACGAAGCGACGAAGAAGGCGGAAGTGACCGTCGTCTACGCGAAGTCTTTCTACGCGGGCTCGGGCAACGCCTCGACGGCGCTGGCCGGCGAGTTCATCGGCATCCTGGCCGCGGAAGACCCTGCGGAGATTCGCTCCGGTCTGAACGCCTTTGTCGATTACATTGAGAACGTCGCCTTCTTCTACAGCGCGAATGCCGACGGAAGCATCCCGTACTTCGCGCACTGCATTTCCCAGACCGGCACGTATCTTTCGGAACAGGCCGGCGTCCCGGTCGGTACGTCCATGGCCTATCTCATCGCCCCGCCGAACGAAGCGATCGTCGGGCTGGACGCGGCGCTGAAAGCGGCCGACGTCGACATTTCCTGCTTCTACGGCCCGCCGACGGAAACGAACTTTGCCGGCGGTCTTCTGACCGGCGAGCAGTGGGCCTGTGAAGAGGCCTGCCGGGCCTTTGCCGCGGCGGTCTGCCGGGTGGCGGACGAGCCGGTGCAGCAGGAAGATTACTAAGGAGGAGCCCTATGGAATTTGAGAAAGACCTGCGCTCCATCCAGGAAGCCAGAGACCTCATGAGCCGCGCGGTCACGGCGCAGAAGCAGTTCGCCGAATGGGACCAGCGTCAGGTCGATGCGCTCATTGAGGCGATGTGCAAAGCCTGCGTCAAAAACGCGGAACCGCTCGCCAGAATGGCGGCGGAAGAGACCGGCTTCGGCCGCTGGCAGGACAAGGTCCTGAAAAACCTGCTGGGCTCGCAGACGATCTATGAGTCCATTAAAGATATGAAGACCATCGGCGTCCTCTCTGAAGACCCGGCGAACAAGGTCATGGAAGTCGCGGTGCCGGTCGGCGTCGTCGTGGCGCTTATTCCGTCCACGAACCCCACCTCCACCGTTATGTATAAAACGCTCATCTCCCTGAAGGCGGGCAACGCGATCGTCATTTCTCCGCACCCGGGCGCCATGAACTGTATCCTGGCGACCGTCAGGGTGCTGAAAGACGCGGCCCGCGCCGCAGGTGCCCCGGAAGGGCTCATCGGCGTCGTGGAGACGCCGACAAAACAGTCCACCGAAACGCTCATGAAGCACCCGGACACCGGCATGATCCTTGCCACCGGCGGCGAAGCCATGGTTCGCGCGGCCTATTCGTCCGGTAACCCGGCGCTCGGCGTCGGCCCCGGCAACGGTCCCTGTTTTATTGAACAGACCGCGGACATCCCGCTGGCCGTCAAACGGATCTTCGACTCCGAAACGTTCGATAACGGCACCATCTGCGCGTCCGAGCAGTCCATCATTACCCAGGCCTGTATCAAAGAAAGAGTCGTTGCCGAAGTGGAACGCCAGGGCGGTTACTTCATGAGTCCGGAAGAGTCCGACAAAGTCGTGAAATTCATTATGCGGGCGAACAACACCATGAACCCCGCCATTGTCGGAAAACCCGCGCGGTACATCGCCGACATGGCCGGCATTTCGGTCCCCGCCGGCACGAAAGTGCTGCTCACCGAGCACACCGGCATTGGGAAAGACCAGCCGTACAGCCGGGAAAAACTCTGTCCCATCCTCGCGTTCTTCACAGTGGACACCTGGGAAGAAGCCTGCGAGAAAGCGTTACAGCTTCTGAGCAATGAAGGTTCCGGGCACACGCTGTGCCTGCACTCCCGCGACGAGCGGATCATCCGGGAATTCGCACTGAAAAAGCCGGTCTCCCGCGTGCTCGTCAACACTCCGGGCGCCCTCGGCGGCGTCGGCGCGTCCACCGGACTCCCGCCGGCCCTGACGCTGGGCTGCGGTTCGGTCGGCGGCAGCGCCACCTCTGATAACGTCGGACCCATGAACCTTTTAAACATTCGCCGTATGGCGTACGGACTCACCGAGCTCGATGACATCCGCGCGGCCGGCGAACGCCTGACCGGCCTCCGTCTGGAGGCGGCCACGGAAGGCGCGGCACCCATCGCCCGCACGGCGGGGACCCGCGTCACGAAGCAGTCCTACCTCAGAAACGGACCTGCTTATTTAGGAAACGGGAACAGCGGCAGGGTCGAAGTCACGACCTCCCAGCCGTTCAATAAAGTCATTCATAAATAATTTTCAATGGAGGAAACTATTATGGCAAAAACAACTGAAGCATTAGGAATGGTCGAAACCAAAGGTCTCGTCGCTTCCATCGAAGCGGCCGATGCCATGGTCAAAGCGGCGAACGTCCGTCTTTGCGGGAAAGTCCATGTCGGCGGCGGCCTCGTCACCGTTATGGTCCGCGGCGATGTCGGCGCGGTCAAAGCAGCCACGGAAGCCGGCGGCGCAGCAGCCGACCGTGTTGGCGAACTCGTCTCCGTCCATGTCATTCCGCGTCCGCACAGCGAAGTGGAATACATCCTTCCGACTCTCAACTTCGACGCGTAACTTTATTCCTGTTAGGAGGACAGCCGCATGAAGTTAGAGGATATGGTCCGGACCGTCGTGTCCGGCGCCGTAGACGAATACCTGAGCACACAGTCCGACCCCGTTCCCGGGACCGGAAGCACTGCTGCGCTCATGAGCATTCCTGCGGAAGCCTCGGGACGTCATGTCCACCTGTCCCCGGATGATGTCGAAAAGCTGTTCGGACCCGGGTATCAGCTGACCCCCAAACGTCCGCTGTCCCAGCCGGGACAGTACCTGTCGGAAGAACGTGTCACCCTCATCGGCCCGAAAGGCACTTTCAAGAATGTCGCCATTCTGGGCCCGCCCCGAGGCCACACCCAGGTGGAAGTGTCCAAAACGGACGCGCGGGAACTGGGACTGAACCCTCCCGTCGCGCTCTCGGGCGATTTATCCCACGCGGCAGACATGCTCATCGCGTCCAAAGACGCCTTTCTCATGGCGGAACAAAGCCTGATCGTGGCACAGGTCCACATCCATATGTCTCCCGAAGAGGCGGCCGCGGCCGGTCTCAAAGACGGGGACCGGGTGGACGTGCGTCTGGAAACGGAACGGCCCCTGACGTTCAACAACGTTGTGATCCGCTCCGGCCCCGGCCACGCGCTGGCGCTGCACATGGATTTTGATGAAGCGAACGCCTGCGGCTATGTGAACGGTGACAAAGCCACCATCCTGCGAAAATGCGAACCTTTCGAAGCGGCCCCTGCACCGGCTGCGGCTCCGGCCGAACCGGTTCCGTCGGTCCGGGTCTTTGAACCGGCTCCGGCAGAAGAGGACCTCGGTCCCGGCGATGTCGTGCTCTCCACGACGTTCTTAACGGAAAACCAGGTCCGGGACGCTCTGGCAAGGAACGCGAAAGCGGTGGTCGTCGGACCGAAGACGGTCGTCTCGCCCCTGGCGGGAGACCTGCTCCGGAAACACGGCATCGCCCTCAAAAGACTCTGATGAAAGGATGTGAAACAGATGGCAGCCATTACCACAAAACAGGCCCTTGGCATGATCGAAGTCGTCGGTCGCCTTGGAGCCATTGAGGCACTCGATGCCGCCCTGAAAGCGGCCAACGTGACCTTTGTGAACATGTCCAAAGTCGGCGGCGGACTGACGGCGGTCTTCGTCGAAGGCGAAGTCGGCGCGGTCAAAGCGGCTGTGGACGCCGGCGGCGCGGCCGCCGAACGGGTCTCGCCCCTGGTGTCGGTCCATGTCATCCCACGTCCCGCGCAGGGTATGAGGGACCTGACCGGCGGCAATGTCGGGACCCCCGGCAGCACGACCGTCAGCGGCCGTACCGAAGATAACGTCAAACCGGCAGAAGCCGTCGCCTCCACCAAACCGGCGGAAGCGGCACCGGCCAAACCGTCCGACGGGCTTCCGAGCTTCGCGGAAGTTCAGAGCTATAACGTCTCCAAACTGCGGGGCGTCGCGCGGTCCATTCCGGACTTCCCGATGACACGCACGGAGATCAACTATGCCAAACGCGGAGAACTCATGCCCATTCTGGAGCAGTTCCTGAGCAAAGACTGAACGTATTACAATTTTGAGGTAACCACGCATGAAACTCATTTCTCTCGAAGAAATCAAAGCCGCCATCGCAGCGGAACCGGCGCGCCCGGACATCTACTATGTCCCGGACGGCCGTATCCTGTCGCCCGCGGCGAAGGATTACCTCAACACGATGTGTATACGGTTTGACCCGGAGAGCCGCCGCCCGAAGAATGAAGAGCGGGCGGGAAGCACCAGGTATCTCAATCAGAATTACAGTTCCAAAAACACCGGACCGGCCGGCGGGAACCACGGCGACCTCTCCGCGGGGAGCAGTACCGCGATGCGTTTTTACGGGTACCGCACCCATACGCCTTACCGGGAAAAGCCCGAAGCCATGACCCACATTTCCGGGAACCGGCTCGTCATGAAAGACGATCCCGTCATCCAATACCGCGGAAAACTGGACGCCGCGCAGGCACAGGTCGTGTTCGTGCAGAGTCTGATCAAAGCGGCGGACGGATGTCCGCATCTGCTGGCGGACCTGGACGATGTGCTGAACGTTATGCGCGACCTCATGCGCGCGGAAGTCATGGACGACACCTTGCAGAAAGACACCATCCTGGGGCTGACGCACGCCGAACTGCGCGCGCAGTCGCATGACCCCGAGAAATATTTCCACGTAAAACCGATGTATCTTCCGAACTATGAGATGGGGACGGCTTATGCCGGACTCAACCTCATCCGTACGACTGTGCGGGAAGCGGAGGTGCTGGCCGTTCACGCCTTCAAACGCGGGACCCAAGTCTCCCGTCCGGACCTTGTGGAACAGCTCAACCGCCTGTCGAGCGCCGTGCACATCCTCATGTGCCGCTATGTGGCAGGCTACTATACCAAACCGTAAAGGAAGCATACCGACATGCCGGAACGCATTCAGGCAGCGGGTATCCTCGGCGCCGGCGGCGCCGGGTTCCCCACGCATGTCAAACTGAATACGAAGGCCGAGTACGTTCTGCTCAACGGAGCCGAATGCGAGCCCCTTCTGCGTGTGGACCAGCAGCTGATGGCTGCCCACCCGGAAGAGGTCCTGACCGGTCTGCTCGCGGCGAAGGAGATCACCGGAGCCAAAGCGGCCATTGTCGGTGTGAAAGAGAGCCATCCGGAAGTCATCGAGGTGCTGCGCCGGACCATCGCCCAAAAGGGAATGGCAGGCGTGACCGTTGAAGCGCTGCCGGACGTGTACCCGGCGGGCGATGAACAGGTCCTGGTCTTCGAACTGACCGGACGCATCGTGCCCGAGACCGGGCTTCCGTCCGCGGTCGGCTGTGTCGTCATCAACGCGGAGACCGCGTACAACATTGCCAGGGCGGTACAGGACGGAACTCCCGTCACGGAAAAGTATGTGACCGTTACGGGCGATGTGCCGAACCCTGTTACCGTGCGCGTCGTGGTCGGGACTCCGGTGGCAGATCTGCTGGAAATGGCCGGCCTGAATGGCGCAGAAATTGCTGAACTACTGGACGAAACGTCCGACCGCGCCATCATCAACGGCGGCCCCATGATGGGCGGCCTGCTGCACCCGGCGTCAGACCCGGTCGACCGCTATGTCACCAAGAAGACCAAAGGCTTGATCGTGCTGCCGTCCGAGCATCCGCTCATTCAGAAAAAGCAGAAGAGCATGGAGGCAGCCAAACGCTTCAACCGCTCCGCCTGTGAGCAATGCACCATGTGTACAGACCTCTGTCCGCGCCACCTGCTCGGGCACTCCACGGTGCCGCACAAAATGGTGCGCGCTATGGCGTTCGGGCTTCCGGCGGATGAAAACATGACATCGGCGCAGACCTGCTGTCAGTGTAACCTGTGCGAATATTTCTCGTGTCCCGCGGGCATCAACCCCCGCATGGCCAATCTGTATTATATGAACGAACTGCGGGAGCAGGGGGTCCGGCACACGCCGAAAGCATCGTTTTCCGCGGACCCGATGCGCCCGTACCGGCAGATTCCCTCAGCACGGCTCATCGCCCGCCTCGGTTTGAAGAAGTTCAACGTCTCCGCACCCCTGGATGACACGCTATATATACCGTCTTCCGCGGCCATCCATCTGCAGAGCCACGTCGGCGCCCCGGCGGTCCCCACCGTTTCCCCGGGAGACCGCGTTACGAAAGGGCAGTGTATCGCGAAGGTCCCCGACGGTGCCCTCGGCGCCCCGGTCCACGCGGGCATGGACGGCACGGTCGTCAAAGTCGAAGACGGTCTGATCTATCTTTCGTAAAGGAGGTCCCCCATGGAAAAAGCAATCGGCATGGTCGAGTTCTCGTCCATTTCCCGCGGCATCTATGCGGCGGACCAGATGGTGAAGATCTCCGACGCGGAGCTTGCCACAGCGACGAGCGTCTGTCCGGGCAAGTACATCGCCATCGTGCACGGCGATGTGGCCGCGGTGGAAGAATCGGTGCAGATCGGCGAGGAAACGGCGGATGCGTTCCTTGTGGATTCCATTGTCATCCCGAACGTCCACCCGGGCGTGTTCCCGGCTATTGTGGGCGCGACGGTGCCGGAGGACATTGAAGCCCTCGGCATCCTGGAATCCTACTCGCTGTCCGCCATGGTCATCGCGGCGGACGCGGTCCTGAAATGCGCGGACCTGGAAGCGCTGGAACTGCGCCTTGGCACCGGTCTCGGCGGTAAGTCATACTTTACTTACACCGGAGAAGTGGAAGCGGTCCGCAACGGGGAAGAGACCGGACGCGCGGAGCTCGGCGCCCGCGGACTTCTGCTCAATTCAGAAGTCATCCCGTATCCCTCGCCGAAACTGCTGGAGGCACTCTTATGAGTCTGGAAAACAAAGAACGCATCATTCAGGAATACGTCCCGGGGCGGCAGGTCACCATGGCCCACATCATCCCGAACCCGGTCGACGACCTTTATACAAAACTCGGTGTGCTGGACGTGGACGGTGCCCTCGGCATCTTCACCATCACACCCTCCGAAGCATCCATCATCGCGGCAGACGTCGCTTCCAAGGCGTCGGAAGCGCAGATCGGGTTTGTGGACCGGTTCTCCGGCTCGCTCCTCATTTACGGGGAAGTGGCGGCCGTGGAAGAGTCCATGCACGCGGTCCTGCATGTCCTCTGCGACCAGATGGGCTTTACCTCCATTGAAATCACACAGAGCTGATGAAACGGATCGTATTCATCGGCACCATCGGATGCGGCAAGACGACCCTGGGTCAGGCGCTGCATGGCGATGAGATCCGATATAAAAAGACCCAGGCCGTGGAGATCATCGGCCGCGACATCCTGGACACGCCCGGAGAGTTTCTCGAACGGGCAGACCGGCGCGGCGCACTGATGATGAGCACGATGGACGCGGAAATCATCGTGTTCATTGAATCCGCGACCGAAGTGCGGTCCATGTTCCCGCCGGGCTACGCGGGCTCTTTTGCCAAGCCTGTCATCGGCGTGGTGACCAAGACCGACATCGCAACCGAAGAGCAGATCGACAAAGCCGAACAGAAACTCCGCTTTGCCGGCGCGCAGACCATTTTCAAAGTCAGCAGCACGACGGGCGAAGGACTCGACGCGCTGGCAGACTTCCTGACGGAGGAACCCGATGAGTAACCGACCTGACTTCACCTTCTGCGACGACTTTGTCGCGCGCTTCGAAGAGGTGATCGAGCACCCGGCACCGACCGGAGGCCCATACCTGACCGGGGTGGACCTCGGTACGGCCTGTGTCGTGCTCGCCGTCCTGAACGAAGCGGGACAGCCGGTCGCCGGAGCCTACCAATACGCGGACGTGGTCCGGGACGGCATGGTTGTCGACTATATCGGCGCCATTCAACTGGTCCGGCGCATGAAGGAAGAGCTGGAAGAGAAGCTCGGCGAGGAACTGCTTTATGCCGCGGCGGCCATCCCGCCCGGCACCGACTCCCTCGACGGCGGCGCGGTCCGCAACGTTGCGGAATCCGCCGGCTTTGAAGTGACTGTCATGCTCGATGAGCCGACCGCGGCGAATCGCCTGCTGAATCTGCAGAACGGCGCCATCATCGACATCGGCGGCGGCACGACCGGCATCTCCATCCTGAAGGACGGGGAGGTCGTCATGACTGACGATGAGGCGACGGGCGGCACTCATGTGTCGCTGGTCATTGCCGGCTCCTACCACAAGAGCTTCGAGGACGCGGAACGCTATAAACGCGACCCGAAGAACCATAAAGAACTGTTCCCGGTCGTCAAACCGGTCATGGCGAAAATGGCCACCATCATCGGCGATATGCTCGACGATTATGAAGCGGAGTCCGGGGAGAAGGTCGATGACCTGGTGCTCGTCGGCGGCACCGCGTGCTTTACCGGCCTGGAACAGGAAGTGGAACGCCTCGTCGGTATTCCGACGTATAAACCGAAGAACCCGCTCTTTGTGACACCGCTCGGCATTGCGCTCAGCTGTGTGAAGGGCGACGAATAAAGGAGGAACCCTCTTATGATGATCTGCAAAGTCATTGGAAACGTCTGGGCTACGAAGAAAGACGAAGCCCTGGAAAGCAAAAAACTGATGGTCGTCATCCAGACCGACGCACATGGAGAAGGCGAAGTCGGCGAAAGCTTTGTCGCCGCGGACATCGTCGGCGCCGGCGTCGGGGAGAGAGTCCTCGTCGTCAACGGCAGTACGGCACGGCAGGCCCTCGGCGGGAATGAAGTGCCTATTGACGCGGCCATCGTCGGCATCATCGACTCGCTCGAAGTCGACCGGGTCAGCTACGAATTCTGATCTTGCAGCAAAAAAAGACCACTGCGCTTGCAGTGGTCTTTTTGTTTTTATATAGGTCAGTTGTCTTCGTTCCCGCGCAGGGTGAACTGGGAGAGGTCGAGCTTGGACAGGTCCAGCTTGGAAAAATCGAAGGAGGTCAGGTCGATGCTCTCGAGGTTTGCGAGGGAGAAGAGGGAAATGTTTCCGAAGAAGCCCTGCACAACGCCGGCCATAATGTCGCCCATTTCTTCGGCGCTGCGGCGGTTCTTGCCCTGCTTGAGCCAGTTCATGATAAGTCCGAGGTAGCCGTAGGCCAGGAAGGAGTTGATGAACTCCCACTGGTCTTCGGTAAAGGCCGCGTTCAGCGCCTCATTGTCCAGCAGGAAATAGGGCATTTTGGTGATGTGCTGGATGACTTTGTCAAAGAAGAGGCCGTCGCCGTTGGCGCCGAACAGGCTGTTCAGGCTGTCATAGTGCTCGTTGGCAAACTCAAAGACCGCCGTGAAGATGCTGGTTTCCGCCGGCACACCGTTGATGAAGACGGCTTCCGGATGCTTGCTGCGCACTTCGGCGATGAACTGGTCAAAGTCTGCCAGCAGGTCGTTCTGGATGCAGTCCAGCAGGTCGTACTTGTCCTTGTAGTATTTGTAGAACGAAGTACGGGAAATCTGCTCCGTTTCCAGAATATCCTTGACATGGATGTTATAGAAACTTTCTTTTTTCAGCAGTTCCAGAAAGGACTGCCGGATCAGTCGCTCAACTCGGTTCATGCGGTTCTGTTACCTTCTCCTATATAGTGTTTCTCCCAAATATCCACGTTCCATTATAGCGATTTACAGGAAAAGAGTCTTTGAAAATTAGTGTACACATCTGTAAAAGTGTAAACTTTTAAACTAAAATTTCGATGTGTTAATATGTTAACAATCGAGATTTCCTGTCGATTGTTTGTGCGTTTTCCCATGGGTAGACTGTTATTTGTGTTAACAAAAACTATTCAGGGAAAAGGAGCAAACGAACATGAAATACGCATTCATTACCGGCGCGGCCGGCGGCATTTCCGGAGCAGTCGTGGAAGCCCTTGACAAAGTCGGCGGATGGACCATTTTCGCGGCGGACATCGCCCCGCTCGACGACATCTGCGCGAAGACTTCGGACAACGTCATTCCGGTCCCGATCAATGTAACGGACATGGACAGCGTCCGCGCCGCGGTCGAAGAGTGTAAAAAGTATACGGACACTATCGATGCGGTCGTCAACATTGCCGGCTGGCACACGATGGCTTCCCTCGTCGAGGATGACCCCATCCCGGCGCTCGAGCGCATCGTTGACATCAACCTGATGGGTATGGCCCGTATCAACAACGCGTTCTTCAACGCGGACATGCTGAAGGGCAAGCGCAGCCGCATCGTCAACTTCTCCTCCGAATGCGGTTGGATGCAGCCGCAGCCGTTCAACACGCCCTATGCCATCTCCAAATGGGCGGTCGAGGCCTACACCATCGGTCTTCGCCGTGAGCTGAACTTCATCGACATCCCCGTCGTCAAGATCCAGCCCGGTTCCTTCAAGACCGGCATGCATGCCCAGGCGAACGCCGGTTATGAGAAGATCCTTGCGACCACGACGCATTATGTCCCGGTCCTGAAGGTCCTCTCTCCGATCATGTCCGTCGCGCTGGCCCAGGCACATGACATGCATTACATCGTCGACGCCACGGTCAAAGCCATTACGACCGAGCATCCGCGCATCAACTACAAAGTCAAGAACACCTGGTACCTTGCCCTCATCAATCCGATCCCGGCAAAGGTCATCGACTTCGGCTACAAGTATGTCGTTCTCGGCGGCTACGAAGTCATGAAGAAACTCGGCAAAGTATAAGCAAACAAAACAAAAAAAGAGCACTGCGTCTGCAGTGCTCTTTTCTTTTCGTGATTACTGTACCAAACCGGCGATGCGCGCCGCTTCCGCCCGGACGTTTTCCGGCGCGGGGGCACCGATGCAGGTCCTCTGCGATACACAGCGCTCGAGGGAAATGGCCTCGTACACGCCGTCCTCGAAGAGGTCACAGACCTTCCGGTATTCGTCGAGAGGCAGCTCTTCGAGCGTGGTGCCTTTTTCGATGCACAGGGCGACGAGCTCGCCGGTGCACTTGTAAGCGTCCCGGAAGGGGAGCCCTCTGCCGACTAAGTAGTCCGCGCAGTCGGTGGCGTTGATGAAACCGCCGGCCGCCGCTTTCCGCATGTTCTCCGGCAGGACCGTCATGGTGTCGATCATTGGGATGAAGGCGGTCAGACACATCTTCACGGTGTCGAACGCGTCGAAAATGGCTTCCTTGTCTTCCTGCATGTCCTTGTTGTACGCAAGGGGCAGGCCCTTCATGACGGTCAGGAGACCCGTTAAATCGCCAAAGACACGGCCGCTCTTGCCGCGGACCAGTTCGGCGATGTCGGGGTTTTTCTTCTGCGGCATGATGGAGGAGCCGGTGGAGAAGGCGTCGTCCAGTTCAATGAACTTGAACTCCCAGGAGCACCACATGCAGATTTCCTCGGAGAATCGGGAGAGATGCACCATGATGAGGGAGAGGGCCGCCGCGAATTCGATGCAGAAGTCCCGGTCGGAGACGCCGTCGAGGGAGTTGCGGCAGGGTCCGTCGAAGCCGAGGGCCTTTGCCGTCATTTCCCGGTCGATGTCGTAGGTGGTGCCGGCCAGAGCGCCGGAACCGAGGGGAGAATAATTCATCCGCGCCCGGGCGTCTTCCAGACGGCCGATGTCCCGGAGGAACATTTCCGCATACGCCAGCAGATGGTGGCCGAAGACGATGGGTTGTGCCCGCTGCAGGTGCGTATAGCTCGGCATGATATCCTCAGCATGCTCCGCTGCCTGCTTTGCCAGGACGGCGATGAGCTCCTTCAGCTGCGGGATGAGCGCGTCGCATTCGTTCCGAATGGTCAGCCGGTCATCGAGGGCGACCTGGTCGTTCCGGGAGCGGGACGTGTGGAGCCGTTTGCCGGCATCCCCGATGCGCTCGGTGAGGGTCTGTTCCACGAAGGTGTGGATGTCCTCCGCATTCGGGTCGATTTCCAGCTTGCCGGACTCGAGGTCATCGAGGATGCCCTGAAGCCCCGAGAGAATGACCTCCGTGTCTTCTTCGGAATTGATACCGGTGGCGCCCAGCATGGTGGCGTGCGCCATGGACCCGGTGATGTCCTCTTTGTACATCCGGGAATCAAACTTGATGCTCGAATTGAAGTCGTTGGTTTTCGGGTCGATCTCTTTCGAGAACCGTCCGGTCCAGAGTTTCATAGTTTAGTCCTTTTTCTCCAGTTTGTAGGCCTGCTCACTCATGGCCTGCGCCTTGATCGGAAGGCCGAACAGGTTGATGAAGCCGGCGGAGTCGGTCTGGTCGTAGACTTCGTCCTCATCGAAGGTGGCAAGGCCCGGGTTGTACAGGCTGTAGGGAGAGGTGACGCCGGCGTTGATGATGTTGCCTTTGTAGAGTTTCAGCTTCACGGTGCCGGTGCAGTGCTCTTCGAGTTTGTTGACGAACGCGTCGAGGGCCTCTCTCAGCGGGGTGAACCACTGGCCGTTGTAGACGAGCTCGGCGTAGGTGATGGCCAGCTCTTCCTTCTTGTGCGCGGCATATTTGTCGAGGGTGATGGTCTCAAGGTAGTTCAGCGCATGGTAGAGGATGGCGCCGCCGGGAGTCTCGTAAACGCCGCGGCTCTTCATGCCGACGAGTCTGTTCTCAACGATGTCCAGAAGGCCGATGCCGTTCTTGCCGCCGAGTTCGTTCAGCGCGAGGACGATCTCTTTCTGGCTCATCTTTTCACCGTTCAGCGCGACCGGGATGCCCTGTTCGTAGTCAAGGGTGATGTAGGTCGGATCATCCGGGGCCTGCAGCGGGGAGACGCCCATTTCCAGGAAGCCTTCCTTCTCATACTGCGGCTCGTTCGCCGGGTCCTCGAGGTCCAGTCCTTCGTGGGACAGGTGCCAGAGGTTCTTGTCTTTAGAATAGTTGGTTTCGCGGTTGATCTTCAGAGGAATGTTGTGGGCCTCGGCATAGTCGATCTCCTGCTCACGGGAAACGATGTCCCATTCTCTCCAGGGAGCGATGATGGTCATGTCCGGGCAGAACGCTTTGATGGTGAGCTCAAAACGGACCTGGTCATTGCCTTTGCCGGTGCAGCCGTGGCAGATGGCGTCGGCGCCTTCCGCGATGGCAATCTCGCAGAGTCTCTTGGCGATGATCGGACGCGCGTGGGACGTACCGAGCAGATACTGCTCATATTTGGCGCCCGCTTTGACGCAGGGCATGATGAAATCTTCGACATATTCGTCCGTCAGGTCTTCGATGTAGAGCTTGGACGCGCCGGTCTTCAGCGCTTTCTCTTCGAGGCCTTCAAGTTCGGACGCCTGGCCGACGTTGCCGGAGACCGCAATGACTTCGCAGTTATTGTAGTTCTCCTTCAGCCAGGGGATGATGATGGACGTGTCAAGACCGCCGGAATAGGCGAGGACGACCTTCTTGATGTCTTCTTTTTTCTTCTTTGCGATTGCCATGAATATTCCTCCAAAAACCGCGTGATGCGGTGCTTTCTTAAAGTGTGAAAACTATTATAGGAACGCGATATATAAAAGTCAAGCCTATTTTGCATAAAAATTCGCATAAATTTATAAATAATGAATAATTATGCAAAGATAGTGAAAAAGAAAACCACTACATTTTGTCCTTTTTATTGTGTTGCACCCCAAGTTTTGGTATAATGTCTTAAATATTGTGACTAATTATAGTATTTATAAGAAAAGAGATCCGTTGTCTATGGAACATAATGAAGTCCGCGATGAGCTCATCATCGGCCGGAACCCGGTCATGGAAGCGCTCAAAGCCGGCCGGAACATCGACACCATCTACGTCTCCCGCGGAGAAAAGCAGGGGTCCATCGGGAAGATCATCGCGGTCGCCCGGGACGCCGGCATCCTTATCAAAGAGACGGACCCGAAGAAACTCGGGTTCATGTGCGGCAACGCGAACCACCAGGGCGTCATCGCCAAAGTCGCGGCACATGAGTATGCCGATGTCGAGGACATTTTTGCCCGGGCCGAAGCGAAAGGCGAACCGCCCTTCATCATTCTGGCCGACGAGATCTCCGATCCGCACAATCTGGGCGCTATCATCCGCACCGCGGAATGCGCCGGGGCTCACGGCGTCATCGTTCCGAAGCGCCGCAGCGCCACCCTGAATTATACCGTGGACAAGACTGCGGCAGGCGCGCTGGAGTACCTGCCGGTCGCAAGGGTCGCGAACCTGCCGGCCGCCATGGAGGAACTGAAACAGCGCGGCGTGTGGATCTACGGCACGGACATGGACGGGGAGACCTGGTGCCAGACGGACCTCAAAGGTCCGGTGGCTCTGGTCGTTGGTTCCGAAGGGACCGGCATGGGACGCCTGGTCCGTGAAAAATGCGATTTCATCCTGTCGCTTCCCCTCTCCGGGGAAATCAGTTCTCTGAACGCGTCGGTGGCCGCCGGCATCGTCATGTACGAAGTCAGCCGCCAGCGTCTGGGACTGGGGACAGTCTGATACATTGTTCTAGCGAAGCGAATTGAAAGAGGTTAGTGAAGCATGGCTAAAAAATGGTCGATGGACGATATCGACAACCTGCTGGAGTCCACCCGGGAAAACGGGATCTCCGACATGGTCGCCGAGTTTGCCGGCAAAGACGTGCCGGAGGACCCGGAAGCCGCCGCAGAGCGGGAAGCGCTGCGGGAAGTCGAGGAATTCTTCGGTAATGTGCCGGAGGAAGAGGACATCAGCGGGTACGATTACGACTACGACGATTTCGATGAGGACGAAGGTCCGGAGGTCGAGGGCGTAGAGGACCTGTTCGGCAACCCGGTCGAAGAACCGGAAAAAGAACCGGCTGCCGAGCCGGAACTTCCGGAGGAACCCTTCGAGGCCGCCGCGGAAGAACCGCTCCCGGAGGAACCGGAAGCGTCTCCCGCACAGGAAACGCCTGTAAGGGACGTATTCTCCGATGAGACCGACTACGCCCCGGGCTTTGTCGATGAGGAAGAGGACTTCGCGGAAGAGGAGCCCGAATCGCCCGACAAACCGAACTTCCTGTCCAAACTGCGCGCATTCCGGGAGAGTTTCCTTTCTGTTGCCGACGGCGACGAGAAGAAGGAGACCTTTACGGACGAAGACTTCGGACTGGACCCGGCTCCCGCAGCGGAGGACGGCGTCCAGCGGATGACCGGCCGTGAAAAATTCATGGACCGGGAACTGGCCTCCCAGAAGACCAAGATCTTCGACCCGCTGGAGGAATCCGCACCGGAAGTCCCGGACGAAGTACGGGAAATGCGGCAGAAGAGCGCTCTGTTCAAAGGCCTCGACGAGAACGCCAAATCGCCGAAAATGATCATGGAGCTGGCGGATGACAAACCGCTGTCTTCCGAAGATAAAAAAGCCATCGCACAAAAGACGGTGGGCATCCGTCCTATTCGCAATGCCAATATCGAACATCAGATCTTAACGACGAAAGTCGAACGCGCCACGGCAGAATTCACGAAAGTGGAAGACGAAGAAATGCCGGGCGCCGACAATAACGCGGCCCGCGCTCCGAAGGGAACGACGGTTGCCTCCGCCGCCGCCGCGGTCGCCGCGGCCGGCGCCAAAGCCGTCCGGTCTGCCCGGGGCGAGGAAGAACCGGTCCTGCAGGAAGTCACAGAAGGCGTTTCCGCGGTCCCGACGGTCGACCGGACCCGCAAGTTCACCAACACGGCGGACCTGGAGCCCATTCCTCAGATCATCGCTGCGGACGCGGAGCTCAATACATTCGACAAAGCCATCATGGCAAAGGGCGACACGAAAACGATCGCCCATGAAGACAACGAGATTGACGGCCAGATCAAACTGACCGGTTTCGACGACGAGATTCCCGAGGAAACTCCGGTAAAGGTCGATGAAGACGCCACGGAAGAGCAGCTCTTCGAGCGCCGCCGGGAACGCGTCAAAGGCTTCAAACTGAACCGCCGGGAAGGCGATGAGCCGGACGTCCCGCAGCGGGAGGAAGAACCGCTGGTCTTTGACCCGGATTTCGTGAACGAAGACCTCGGCCACGCCCTGGGCGATGAACGCTTCGTGGATCACGACCCGTATGTTTCCGATTACCTGAACGATGAGTATGAGAACGCCGAGCAGGACCTCGAGCGCATCGAATATGAGCTCGACAGCAAACGGAAGTTCACGTTCGTGGGCTCCATTATCCAGGCGGTCCTCACCGTCGTCGCGCTCATTCTGTCGTTCATCCTTGCCTCCAACGGCAACAACCTTGAGACCTTTGGCGGCAGTTCGCTGCTGACGGTCGGCATCAGCGCCGGCATCCTGCTCATCGCGGCGGGTCTCAGCTATCCGACGATGATCAAGGGCTTCCGCGGCATCATCCGCGGCCGGCTGAACGCGTCCAGCGCCGTGCTGGCGGTCGTTCTGGCCAATCTGCTGGCGGACGGCATTTATGCGCTAGCCTCCGCGTCGACCGGCGTTTCGGTCGCGCTGTTCACGGCAGCCGCCTGCTTCACGGTCCTGCTGTCCAATGTGTCGCGCCATCTGTCCTACCGCAGAGTCCTCGACAACCTGCGGCTTCTCTCGAGCGGCATCCAGATGTACAGCACGGAAGTCATCCCGAATGAAAAAGACGCGGCGGAAGTGACCCGCGGCATGCAGCTGGAAAGCCCGGTCGTGGCTTATAACGCAAAGGTCCTGTCTCACGCGGGGCTCATTGAAGACTCCTACGCGGACGACCCGGCAGACAGCAACGCTCACCTGCCGACCCTGGCAGTCCTGGGCGTTTCGCTCCTCGCGGCATTCGTGTTCGGTCTGGTCCGGCACAGCGCACTGGTCGGCGTCAGCCTCTTTGCGGGCCTTGTGACCATCGCCATCCCGGCATTCGCGCTGCTGGCTTCCAACATTTCTCTGTACATCGACGACAAACGCTTCTCCCGGAAAGGTTCTGCCATTACCGGACACCGTGCCGTCGAACAGAGTGCCTACGTCAACAACTTTGCCATTGACAGTAAAGATATCTTCACGAAGGACTCCTGCCACATCATCGGCATCAAGACGTTCCACAACATGCGCATCGACGACGCCATCCTGTACGCCGCGGCGCTGGTCATCGGCTCCGAAGGCCCGCTGGCCGATGAGTTCCAGAACGTCATCCTGAACAAATACGACCTGCTTCCGAGCGTCGACGGTCTCGCTTACGAAGAGCGCCTCGGCCTCTCCGCGTGGATCGGCGAGCGCCGCGTCCTGTTCGGCAACCGGAACCTGCTGCTGAACCACAACGTGGAACTGCCGGACGAAAACTTTGAAAAGCAATACACGGTCAACGGCCGCAAGGTCAATTACCTTGCCATTTCCGGCAAGGTGGCCGCCATGTTCGTCGTCAAGTACCGCCCGGTCAAACAGTTCCGCCGTTACCTGCAGAACATCGACCGCGCCGGCATCACGATCCTCGTCCGCAATACGGACTGCAACATTACGGAAGAAATGGTCTGCAAGTATTACCGCCTGCCGCTGACCGCCGTCAAGGTGCTCGGCCCGGTCCAGGGCGATGTGGCCGGGAAATACTTCGCAGCCGACAAAGTCCGCTCTACGTCCGGCATCCTGTCGAACGGCAGCATCGAGACGTCCATGAAGACGCTCTATGAAGCCCGCCGGCTATATGACGGCGTGTCCATCAACAACATTCTGGCGCTGGCCTTCACGGTCATTGCGGCCATCGTCGGCATCGCGCTGGCCATCGTCGGCGTCGACGCCCTCTCCGATAGCCGTGTGCTCCTGTTCCAGGCGGTCTTCTCCGCTCTGGCGGTCGGCCTTCCGGCCCTTCGAAGCCGCAGCGTCGGAAAATAAAGTCATCTGAAACAAACAATCCCCGGGCCTCTCCGCCCGGGGATTTTCTTTTTGCAAACTGGAATTTGTCGATGAGTTTGCATGGGCGATGGACCGGTCGTGCTATCGCGCGTGCGGCAGCCGTTCGGGCTTGTCAAGGTTCTCCGCCCGCTAAACGCGGCGGATCGTTTGCCGTGATTAATTCTCCTGTCCACCGACCTTGACACGCCCTTCCGGCTGCCGCGTATGGTTGACAACAGGCCAAAGGGCCATTCTGCCCTTCGGCCTGCTGGGAAAAGTATGCTTTAAGAGCGAAAGCATGGGAAAGGTTCGCAAAACGCACTTTCACATTAGTTTTAGAAAGATTATTTTGGCATGGATAGTGTGAAGAAGCGCAGCAAACCGTTTTCACATTAGAAATGGAGCCACTTGAGGCGCCAAAACTAGTGTGACTACAAAGTTTCTTGGGAGTTCACATTAGGAAACACTTCAAAAGCCTCAAAAAACTAGTGTGAAATAAGTCTTTCAGTGAGAACTCACACCAGAAAGACTCCATTACACCCCAAATTCAGCTTTTGTCTATGTGGGCCGTTAATCGTCCAAGCCAACCTCAACATATTCAAAGTTTATGATGTGGTATACTAAATGAAACAAGGGGGAAGAAGGAATGCAAAGAGCCATCATAAAAGACCAGTTCCGGCTGATGCAGAAATCCAGGCCGGCAGGGAAAGGCGATCTGGATATCGCGCAGGATCTGCTGGACACGCTGCTGGCCAACCGCGCCCGGTGTGTCGGGCTGGCGGCCAATATGATCGGTGAAAACGTGCGAATCATCGTCTTTATGAACGGTGACCTGCCCGGACTCATGCTGAACCCGGTCATTGCGGAAACGTCAGGCCCCTACGAGACCGAAGAAGGCTGTCTGTCTCTGACCGGAGTCCGAAAGACGACCCGCTATGAGCACATCGCGGTCGAATGGCAGGACCGGAACTTCCGGAAATGCAAAGGCGCTTTCGACGGCTATGTGGCGCAGATCATCCAGCACGAAGTCGACCACTGCAACGGCATCCTGATATAAAATGAAGCCCCCACCCGCGGCTTGCGGATGGGGGCTGTTGTTTGTTTATTTGATTTTCGTGAATTCGTCGTCCAGCAGGTCATATCCGCTGTTGAAGTTTTTGGCCATCGTGTCACCCATGATCGTGACTGCTTTGGCACGCGGGAGGTACATTAACAATTTATAAGTTCTTTCATCATGTTTGCTGGTATAAAGGATCGGGCTTTTCCCGAACTGATCCATGACATAGGCTGCTGCTTCTTCCGGTGTGCTGGCGTTCTTTTGATCTTCGACATCCTGCCCGAGGGATTCTTTGACGCGATAGTATTCCGGTGTGGCAATCTCGCCGATCATAACGCCGGCTACCGTTACACCATACTGTTTCATTTCGTACCAAAGGCCCTCAGCCAGAGAGAGTTCAAACGACTTGACGCCGCCGTAGACAGAGTTGTAGGGGTCGCAGATGGCTCCCGCCATGCTGGAACAGAGAAGTATGGCACCACGATTTTTTTTCGCCATATCCCGACAGAGGTGCCAGGTCAGTTTCATCGGGGTCATCGCGTTTCCGCGAATCTGCTGTTCATGGTATTTTTCATCCACAAGAATGAAGTCGCCGACATGCTCCACGGCGGCATTGAAAATGCAAAAGCCGATATCGAGACCGGCGATGTTTTCCAGAATGGTATCGCATGCTGCGTCATCGCTGATGTCTACTACAAATTCCCGGGTCTCGACTCCATAACGCTCACGGATCTTGGCGGTCACTTCCTGCAGTTTGTTCAGCCGGCGCGCACAGACGATGACGTTCATGCCGCGCGCGGCACACTCGTTGGCCCAGGCCTCGCCAAACCCTGTGGATGCACCTACAATCAATGCCCATTCACCGTATTGTTTTTTGAAATTCTTTTTACTCATAACAATGCCTCCTCTTGTTGTTTGTGCAACAAAATGTTGTATAACTTCCGCCTTCAGCGTATAATATATACAACGAAAAGAAAAGCAGTAATGTTTTGTAAAATGTTGTTTGTGCAACACAAACCCGAAAGCTGTTGCGGAGGTTCGGAATAAGATGTCGATGGATCGCAGGGTAAAATATTCGTTACGGGTCCTCAATGAAAGTCTCGTGGAAAAACTGAAAACCAAACCGATCGCCAGAATCACGGTAAAAGAGCTCTGCGAAGCAGCCGATGTCAACCGGAGCACCTATTACCGGCACTTTCTGGATCCGTATGATCAGTTGGAGAAACTGTTTCTCCAGTTTGTGGATGATCTGGTCGAATATATCGTTTCGGCAGAAGGGATCGACGATATCTGGGGAGAGGGCTCCTTCCGGACGGTAGAACGCCTCTGTGAATATATCTATGAACACCGGGAACTTTATCTGGTTCTTTCCGGGGCGATCGGCAGAACCCGTTACGATGAACTGGTCCGGGAAAAAGTGATGCCTCATGTATTCGAGACCCTTTTCCGGCAGGGGATCCGTTTCAATGAAAAGGAAGCCCCCTTCGTATTTGAATATCTTTCCGGCGGCTGCAACAACATCCTGAATTACTGGCTGAGGGAGTCGGGAGGTTCCTTCAGCCCCGCGGAGATCTCCGATATGCTTCACCGGTTCAATGCAGGTGGGCTGGAACGATACAGTTCGTGACAAAAAAAAGACCGAAGTCTTTGTGACTTCGGTCTTATGTTTTGTTCTTTAGCCTTCGGTGTAAGGCAGAAGAGCGACGTGTCTGGCGCGTTTGATGGCGGTGGTGAGCTCACGCTGATGATAAGCGCAAGTACCGGTGACACGGCGGGGAAGGATCTTCGCGCGGTCGGAAGTGAATTTCTTCAGACGGGCGGTGTCCTTGTAATCGATCTTTTCGACTTTGTCGACGCAGAACGCGCAAACTTTGCGGCGGCCTCTGCGGCGGTTTCTATCGTATGCCATGAAAGGTTACCTCCTGTTAGTATGGTAGATGGTCCGGTTTAGAACGGGAGTTCGTCGTCCATTTCAACGGACGAGAAGTCGTCGGCACCGGCGGTGGAGAAGGACTGAGCCTGCGGGGCTGCTGCGGGAGCGGCCTGCGGGGCGACATTGTAACCCGCGGGAGCGGTGTTCGCGCCGGTCTCAGCCTTGGAGCCGCAGAAACTGACGTTGTCCGCGACGATTTCGACAGCGGTCCGTTTGTTTCCGTTCCGGTCTTCATAATTGCGGGTCTGGATGGAACCCTGGACCGCGATCATCTGACCTTTGCGGAAATAGCGGGACACGAATTCGGCAGTCTGTCTCCATGCAACCACGTTGATGAAGTCCGTCTGCCGTTCCTGGCCCTGTCTCTGATAATTCCGGTCGACCGCAACGGAAAAGCTGGTGACGCTGATGCCGTTGCCGGTTGTGCGAAGTTCGGGGTCTGCCGTAAGGCGGCCCATGATGACAGCACAGTTCAGCATTGCGGGACCTCCTTATTCAGCGATGTTCAGGAATCTCAGAACGCCTTCGGTGATCTTGAGTCTGCGCTCAAGTTCTGCCGGGAACGTCGGTTCTGCCGAGTATTTGACGACGACATAGTAGCCTTCCGGCTCGTCATCGATCGGGTACGCAAGCGCGCGCTTGCCCCACTCGTCGACTTCGCCTAATGTGCCGTTCTGCTCGATGAGACCCGTGAATCTCTCCTGAAGAGCCTTGGCGGCTTCTTCACCATCTTTGACGGAGAAAACCATCATGATTTCATAATTTTTGGCCATTACTAGCACCTCCTTCTGGACTTGTGGCCCCGGATCCTTCTTCGCCCGGAGCAAGGATAACTTACATAGGTAAGCCCGCGTGAAAACTCTTCACGCGGGCAATAATTATAACAGTCTTAAATTATAAAGTCAATTCCCTTTCTCCATGGATTCGAGGGACTTCATTTTGAGGTAGGCGTTGATGAATCCGTCGAGATCTCCGTCCATGACGGCGTTGATGTTGCCCATCTCATAGCCGGTGCGGGTGTCTTTTGCCAGCGTATACGGCATGAAGACATAGGAGCGGATCTGGGAACCCCAGGCGATCTGCAGCTGGTCGCCCTTGATGTCCTCGATTTTGTCGAGGTGCTCACGCTCTTTGATCTCGATGAGCTTGGACTTCAGCATGCGCATACAGACTTCACGGTTCTGGTGCTGGGAACGCTCGACCTGACAGCTGACCACGATGCCCGTGGGCTTGTGGATGAGACGGACGGCCGAGGAGGTCTTGTTGACCTTCTGCCCGCCGGCGCCGGAGGCGCGGTACACTTCCATTTCAATGTCTTCCGGACGCAGGTCGACTTCGATGGTGTCGTCGATCTCCGGCATGACTTCGACCGAGGCGAAGGACGTATGGCGGCGTCCCTGGGAGTCGAAGGGGGAGACACGGACGAGGCGATGGACGCCCGCTTCGGACTTCATATAGCCGTACGCGTTCTCGCCTTCGATGAGGATGGTGGCGGATTTGAGGCCCGCTTCATCGCCGTCGAGGTAATCCAGCGTCTTGACCTTGAAGCCGTGGCGTTCGCCCCAGCGGTTATACATACGGAACAGCATGGACGCCCAGTCCTGGGCCTCCGTTCCGCCGGCGCCCGCGTGGAACGTGAGCAGGGCGTTGCGGTCGTCGTATTCACCGGAGAGCAGGGTGGACAGGGTCATGGAGTCGATGTCCGCCTTGACCTGATCGGCGCTTTCTTTGCATTCGTCATAGAGCGATTCATCGCCTTCTTCGTCGGCGAGCTCGATCATGACGAGGGTATCTTCATACAGGCCTTCCAGCTTCTCGTACTTTTCGATTTTAGACTTCAGCCGGCTGGTCTCCTTCAGGACTTTCTGGGAATTCTCGACGTCGTCCCAGAAGCCGTCCTTCGCGGATTCCGCTTCGAGTTTCGCGACCTCTTCCTTCATGGTGTCGAGGCCCAGCGCTTCCCGGAGCTCTTTCAGCGGCTTTTCGTTTTCGAGAACGGCAAGGCGCAGTTCTTCGTATTGCAGCATAGGGTGACTTCCTTTTAAAGTTCATTTACAGATGTTGGCTTAAACTTTGAATATTATATAAAACCTCTTTAAAGTTGTAAAGAACTTTCAAAAGCGTTATAATGAGGCGAAATTCTTCTCGGAAAGGGAATCAATTTTATGGATTTACGATTTGTACAGTGTCCTTACTGCCTGCAACCGTTCAAGGAAACGGACGACGTCGTCGTCTGTCCGGACTGCGGCGCGCCGGCGCATCGCGCCTGCTGGAAGGAGGAAGGACAGTGTCTCTACGCGAATAAACACGCGTCCGGCTATACGTGGCAGATCCCATACAGCGCGGAGCGGGAAGAAGTCGAACGTCAGGCCCGCGAAGAAGAGGAAGCGCGCAGACGCGCCCAGGGCTTTGGACAGGATGCCGGACAGGACAACCGCCCGGACGGCATGCCCTTCGACAATGAATACGGCAACTACGCTTCTTACACGACCGGTGACCAGGGCGAAATGCGCCCCACCATGCGGGTCATCGGGCCGGAGGAGATGCTCGGCGATTTCCGTGTCCGGGAATACGGCGACGTCATCCAGAAAAACAAAAACAAATACATCCCGAAATTCTTCATCATGGACCGGACCAAGCGGAAGTTCACCGGCAACCTTGCCGCGTTCTTCTTCCCGATCCTGTGGAGCGCCTATCGCCGCATGTACGGCCTGGTTGTCCTTCTGATCCTGGCCCATATCATCGTGCCGCTGTTCTCCCTCGACAGTGTCGTGGAGTATTACAGCGAAGGCTTCCAGCTGATCCAGGATTATGCCCTGACCAATGCCGGCGACACTGCCGCGTCGGAAGAGGCCATGGAAGCTCTGATGGCAAAAATGCCCGACCCGCCGCTGGCTATGCAGATCAACCAGTATGTGACGCTCGCCGTCCAGGTGCTGATGGGTATGTTCGCGAACTCCCTTTACAAGCGGCGCTGTGAACAGCTGCTGAGCAAAGCGAAAGCCATCGAGAATGAAGAAGAGCGTGCCACGTTCTTAAAGCGCAGAGGCGGGACCAGTGTGATCGCCGCCTTCCTTGTGGCTGCTATCATCTTTACCGGCATCAATCTGCTCGTTACGTTCGGAATGAATGCGGGCTATGACCAGACCGTTGTGGAAACGACGGAAAAAGTAATGGAAGCGCTCATTACATTCAGGGGGTAACCAATGTCCAGAAACTGTGCCGTTCTCCTTGCCGCCGGCGAGGGGAAACGTATGAAAGCCAATAAACCGAAACCCATGATGGAGGTCCTTGACAAGCCGATGATCGACTGGGTCCTCGACGCGGTCGAGGCAAGCGGTGTGCAGGATACCATCCTGGTCGTCGGCGCCTACGGCGAACAGCTCGAGGAACATGTCGGGGACCGCAGCGCCATCTGCTGGCAGCGGGAACGCCTTGGCACCGGCCACGCCGTCATGATGGCCAATGACTTCCTGACCGCTTCCGACGCGGACAATGTCCTCATCCTGAACGGCGACGCGCCCTTCATGGACGCCGACACCATTGCGCAGAGCCTGGCGCTCCACGAAGCTCAGGATAATTCTGTCACCGTCATCTGCGCTTCGCTTCCCGACCCGACCGGCTACGGCCGCATCATTCAGGGTGCGGACGGCAGTTTTGAACGGATCGTGGAACAGAAAGACGCAACGGAAGAAGAAAAGGCGATCCGCAACGTCAACTCCGGTGCCTACTGGTTCAAACGGGAAGACCTGCTGTCTTCTCTCGGCCAACTGACGACCGACAATGCCGCCGGCGAATACTACCTGACCGATACCATCTATATCCTCAAACAGGAAGGAAAGCGCACCGGCGTCTATGTGACCGAGAACGCCAATGTCGTGCTCGGTGCCAATGACCGCGAACAGCTGCAGGCGCTCAACGACATCGCGAGGGCGAACCAATGAGTTTTTTTGAACGATTCACAGGGAACCGGCCTATGTATATTATCGCCGGGCTCGGGAACCCGGGCTCCAAATATGAAAACACCCGCCACAACATCGGCTGGCTCGCGCTCGACGCGCTGGCAAGCGAACAGGGTGTGACCGTGGACCGCATGAAATTCCACGCGCTGACCGCACAGTGCGTCATCGCCGGGCAGAAAGTGCTGCTCATGAAGCCGACGACGTACATGAACAACAGCGGCGAAGCCATTGAGGAAGCGCGTTCGTTTTACAAGATCCCGACCGGGAACGTCATCGTCCTTTCCGACGACATCAATCTGGCGCCCGGTAAACTGCGCATCCGCCGCAAGGGTTCCGCCGGCGGTCACAACGGCCTCAAGAGCATCATTGAATGCATGGGGACGGAGGACTTTCCCCGCGTCCGCCTCGGCGTCGGCGCGAAAAGTAACCCCCACATGGACCTTGCAGACTATGTGCTCGGGAAGTTCCCGAAGGAAGAACAGAAACAAATCGACGAAGCTCTGAAGAACGCGGCTCACGCGGCAGAGCTCATCGTCGACAACAATATCACAGAGGCCATGAACCTCTATAACTAAAACCACAGCAATATGGACACCCCCTCTTTGGTGAAGAGGGGGCACTCCCTGTTGCAGGAGGAATTTATGTCCGGTTTTTCCAAAGCGATCGAAACACATGAACAATTCCAGGCGATCCTGAGCAATCTCCGCTCGGGCTCGTTCCCGTTCGGCATTTTGGGAACGACTGAAATGCATAAAGTATTCCTCATTCATTCGCTGCAGCGCCGCGCCATGGTGCTGGTGCCGGATGAGGGAACGGCCGCCAAAATGGCGGAGGACTTTGAATCGATGGGCACCCGCGCGGCGGTCCTCCCGGCCAGAGACCTGACGTTCCTGACGGATCAGGTGCGCTCCCGCGAATATGAACAGCAGCGCATGGGCGCGCTGTCTGCCTGGGCACTGGGACACCTGGACGTCCTGCTCGTCTCCGCGGAGGCGGCCGTTCAGAAGACCGTCCCGCCGAAACTGCTGCTGTCCCGTATGATCGAACTGACCGTCGGAGAAGACATTTCTCTGGACGAATTGAAGCGAAAGTTCGTGGCCGCCGGTTATAAACGGGCGGATGAGGTCGAAGGACACGGCCAGTTCTCGGTCCGAGGCGGCATCGTCGACTTCTTCCCGCCGGAGCGGGAACACCCCTACCGGATGGAACTCTGGGGCGATACCATCGACACCATTGCGGAATTCGACGTGGAGACCCAGCGCCGGACTGACCTTTCGGACCGGGTCCTGCTGACGCCCTGCGCGGAGCTCATCGCCGATGACCCCGCTGCCGTTGCGGACGAGCTGCTGCAGCTGGCGAAAAAAGTCCGTTCCAAACAGGCGGACCTTGCCAAAGCGAACCTGCAGCGGGACGCGGACACCATCCGCGCCGGCGCGGATCTCTGCGCCGACAAATATATCAACCTGTATTATGAGAACGCCTGCACGCCCCTCGGTTATCTGCGGGAAGGCGACCTGCTCATCGCGGCCGAAAGCGGGACCGTGAAGGAGCGGGTGAACGGTGCCGTCAAACTCTACCGGGAAGACCTGAAGGCGGCGCTGGAGACCGGAGAATACGTCAGGGCGCTCGGCGACCTGATGATCACCTACCCGGACCTCGTGGAAGACTATTCCCACGCGGACCTCATTTATATGGACAACTTTGCCCGCGGCAGCTTTGACCTGCCTGTCAAAGACCTGTACAGCCTGACGCTCGGCCAGACTCCGCAGTGGAACGGGACGTTTTCCTCGCTGGAACAGGACTGTTTTCCGACCGGCATCCGCCAGTACACGACCGTGGTGGCTGCCGGCACCGAAAAGGCCGCAAAACAGCTGGCCGATGATCTGAACGACAACGGCTACAAAGCCGTCTACTTTTCCCTTGTGCCAAACGAATTCCCCAGGGGGACCATCTCGGTCCTGCCGGGGACCTTCAGCGCCGGCGTCAGTTTCCGGGACTCGAAGTTCCTGCTCATTTCACAGGGGAACCGTGCCGCCGGCAAACTGCGCAAGCGCCTGCACAGCCGCAACGCGAAGAACGCGTTCCACAGTCTGGACGAACTCCACAAGGGAGACTATGTCGTCCATTCCCTGCACGGCATCGGCATTTTTGAAGGCATTGAAAAAATGACCGTGACCGGCGTTACCAAGGATTATCTGAAGATCCGATATGCCAAGGGCGATGCGCTCTATGTGCCGGTCACCCAGCTGGACCTCGTCTCCAAATATATCGGCCCAAAGGACGACACGAGCCGGGTCAAGGTGAACCGTCTCGGCTCCAAGGAGTGGGAGAAGTCCCGCAGCAAAGTCCGTGCCGCCGTCAAGGACATGGCAAAGGAACTGACCGAACTCTATGCCACCCGGCTGAAGAGTCCCGGGTACGCGTTCTCGCCGGATATCGACATGCAGTCCGACTTCGAACGCCGGTTCGAGTTCGATGAGACCGACGACCAGCTCCGCTGCATTACGGAGATCAAAAAAGATATGGAACGGCCGTACCCCATGGACCGCCTGCTTTGCGGCGATGTGGGCTTCGGAAAAACCGAAGTGGCTTTGCGCGCGGCGTTCAAGTGCATCGCCGACGGCAAACAGTGCGCCATCCTGGTCCCGACGACCATCCTGGCGTTCCAGCACTATAACACCATTCTGCAACGGTTCGACGGCTTCCCGGTGGAGATCGAGATGCTGTCCCGGTTCCGGACACCGACCCAGCAGAAGAAGATCCTCGACCGGGTCCGCCGCGGCAACGTCGACGTCCTGGTCGGCACGCACCGCCTCATCTCCAAGGATGTGCAGTTCCGCGACCTGGGTCTTCTGATCATCGACGAAGAGCAGCGGTTCGGCGTCGCGCAGAAAGAAAAACTGAAACAGAAATTCCCGAATGTGGACGTCCTGACGCTGTCAGCAACGCCCATTCCGCGGACCCTGAACATGGCGATGAGCGGCATCCGTGACATGTCCATTATTGAAGAGGCACCGCAGGACCGCCACCCGGTCCAGACCTTCGTGCTCGAATATGACCCGGGCATCGTGGCTCAGGCCATTGAGCGGGAGCTCCGCCGGGGCGGACAGGTCTATTATTTGTATAACAATGTCGAAGGAATCACGCATTGCGCGGCGAAGGTGCACGAAATGGTGCCGGAAGCGCGCATCGGCATCGCTCACGGGAAAATGTCCGAAGAGGAGCTCTCCGCAGTCTGGCGTCAGCTGATGGACGGGGACATCGATATCCTCGTTTGCACGACCATTATCGAGACCGGTGTGGATGTGCCGAACGTCAATACACTGATCATTGAAAACGCGGACCGCATGGGCCTGTCCCAGCTGCATCAGATCCGCGGACGCATCGGGCGCTCGTCCCGCCGCGCCTCTGCTTACCTGACGTTTTACGGCGGGAAGGAACTGACGGACATTGCCCAGCGCCGTCTGTCTGCCATCCGGGAATACACCGAATTCGGCTCCGGCTTTAAGATCGCCATGCGGGACCTTGAACTGCGCGGCGCGGGTTCTATCCTCGGCGCGCAGCAGCACGGCCACATGGAAGCGGTCGGCTATGACATGTACCTGAAGATCCTGGCGGAGGCCATTGAGGCGCAGAAGCGGGAACAGGGCGGGGAACCGGCGGAAGCAGCCGGCGAAGTGGAAACCCTGCCGGTCCACCGGGAATGTCTGGTCGACATCCAGGTCGACGCGCACATTCCGGAGACCTATATCGAAAGCATCCCGCACCGCCTGTCCATGTACCGGCGGATCGCCGACATCCGCACGCAGGAAGACGCCATGGACGTCATGGACGAACTCATCGACCGGTTCGGCGATCCGCCGCCTGCGGTGGAAGGTCTGGTGGAAGTCGCGCTGCTGCGAAACACTGCGGCCGGACTCGGCATCTATGAGATCACACAGCGCGGGAACGCGCTCCTGCTCTGGTGGGACGCGGTCGACACCGCTGCCGTGGCCCGCGCGTCGAAAGAGTTCCGCGGCCGGCTCATGGTCAGCGGCGGTCAGAAACCCTATGTCACTCTCAAGGTAGGCGATCCGGCTGAACTTTTGAAAGACCTCAAAGCGGTCCTGCTTTTAATGGCAGAACAATAAAAAGAAAAGTCCCTCGCAAAAGCGAGGGACTTTTTGGTTGTTGCTATCAGTCGAGGTTCAGCCGGTTCTTCATAATGGAGCAGGTAGCCCAGTAGAGAAGACCGGTAATGATGATGAACAGGACGATGTTGCCGAGCAGGGTGGCCTGCAGGACCACAGCGTTCGTCGCGGCGGCGACGGCTTTGTTCAGGACACCGAGATAGATGGTGGAAACGATGCTGGAAGCAATGGCCAGCAGGATGTATGCCCCGATGGCGCCGAGTACCTTGTGGCTCTTGGACATGAGCTGACCGAAAGCGATGGCGAAGTACCAGGACATCGTGAATCGTCCGAACCATGCGAGCGCGAAGATGACGATCTCTGTCACAAAGACCCACAGCGGGACGCCGATCTCGCGTTGCATGACTTCTTCGTTGTTGACGATGAGACTGACGAAGGAGTCCCACAGCTGGTGCAGTGTATTGGTCAGCGCTTCGACATGACCGACGGCGATGTACCAGGAGAGGGCCGCGACGCCCATGGTCAGCAGCATCCAGATGAGAGCGGTCAGAAGTTTGGAAAAGACCAGGTTCACCGGACGGGTGGGCAGCGTGTTCATCAGGTAGCCTTCGTCGGTGAAGATGTTCTTGTAGAACCGCCAGATGACGTAAAAGGCCGCCATGAACAGGATGACGAGCGGGGCCAGCATGAAGGCCACGGTCAGCAGCGAGGACAGCAGGCGGATGACGTGGGAGAGGCCTGCCGCGGCATGGTCGACGATGTACTGCCGGGTGGCCAGCCATGTCATGCCGCGTCCGAGGAGCGCGATGACCAGCATGACAATGTACGCGGGTGTCAGGAAGCGTGCTCCGGCCAGGAAGTCGTGCTTGATGAGTTTCCCTAGCATTTGAACACCTCCCGGAACAGACTGTCGACGGTCTCGCCCTGTTCGAGGACGGACGCGACCGTTGCGTGGCGGATCATATCGCCTTTTTTGATGAAGACGAATTCATCCAGAACGGGTTCGATATCCGCGATCAGGTGGGTGGAAAGGACTACGGTGGCATCCTTGTTATAGTTTTTAATAATGGTATCCAGAATGTAATCCCGGGACGCAGGGTCCACGCCGCCGATGGGCTCATCGAGCAGGTAGAGTTTCGCGTCGCGGCTCATGACGAGGATGAGCTGGACCTTTTCCCGGTTGCCCTTGGAGAGCGATTTGAATTTCGCTTTCGGGTCGATGTCGAGGTGCTCGAGCATTTCCCGGGCCTTTTCCATGTTGAAGTCATCGTAAAAGTCCTGCATGAACTTCAGCATGTCCGTGACCGACATACGGTCGTCGAGATAGTTGCGTTCCGGAAGATAGGCGACGATGCGCTTGGTCTCCACACCGGGCTTCATGCCGTCGATGAGGATTTCTCCGGAGGTGGGCTGCAGCAGACCGCTGGCCAGCTTGATAAGCGTTGTTTTGCCGCTGCCGTTCGGACCGAGAAGTCCGATGATCTTACCGGCCGGCAGTTCGAGATCGATGCCGTTCAACGCCTGGAAGCTGCCGTACTTTTTGACGAGCTGTCTGCATTCCAGAATGGCTGCCATAAGCAGTGCCTCCTAATAAAGGTATTTTTCAAACAGGTCTATTATAGTCAATAAACCGATGGTAGTAAAACAAAAAATCCTAAAGTTTAACTAAAATCCTTGGAGGTTGACACACTACCAAAATTCCATTATTATAATTTATGTATATTTGCAAAAAATCACGCCGGAGAGGGGAAACGTGAAATGATCGATATTATGGGATTTGCCATGACTTTCATCGACGCCAGAATCCAGGGAGGGTTTGAGACCCGCCGTCCTGCCGTTCAGGCTGCGAAAGACCGTAAGGAGATCATCAAACAGGAACAGGCCAAACTCAAGAAAGATCAGGCCGAACTGGACAAGAAGATCAAAAAGCAGCGCAACAAGCAGGCGGAAAAAATCTACAAGATGCGTCAGAGCGGGGACTATGAAGGTTCCATCGCCGCTATTGACGAGGCCGCTTTTACCAACTATAAGGAAATCGCCGCGAACAACCTGAAGAAGGAAGAACTCGCCGCGAAGACCGAAGCTGCCATCGAAGAAAAGGTCGCCGCCAAAGCGGAACAGACCAAAAAGGAAGCCATCGCGTTCGTCGAAAAGGAACAGAAGGCTGCCAAATAATCAAAATGCACAAAAAAGCCCTGAACATTTCGTTCGGGGCTTTTTGTTATGATTTATTGACACTGCACTTTTGTACGCGTACAATTAGGGGTGAGAGTTTTCTGAAATCGACCGGAAAACTTTTTTGTATGAACTAATTTGAGAAAGGGGAAAAGATGATGAAGAAAACCATTGGCGCAGTTTTGACCGCCATGGCCATGATCGTCGCACTGGTTCTTCCCATGTCTGCTTTCGCGGACGACAAGACGCCCACCAACGTCAAGCCGTACGAAGAAAGCTATGAAGCCGCCGGCACCGAAAAAGACTACGATGTCGTTGTCGATGACTTTGACGTGGATGAAGATGATGTGGATGTTGACGTGGACGTGGAAGATGTCACTGTTGTCGTGGATGAAGACATCGATGCGGACGTCGACCTCGACGTGGACGCAGACGTCACGCTTCCGACCATCAAAGGTCTTAAAATCGATCTTCCGGACGGAAACTATGACATCGATTACACCATCAGCGGCACCGGCACCATGAAACTGGTCGAACCTGCCACGCTGACCGTCAAAGACGGACAGGCCTTTGCGCGACTTGCCTGGAACGATCCGGAAGTCGACAAGCTGTACTTCGGCGGAGAGACCCTCCTTCCCGTGGACTTCACCAAGAGCCACAACATTCAGGGCAAACTCCCGGTCTTCCTGCTCCCGCTGGCCAACTTTGGCAAGGACGTCAACTTTGACGTTCACACCAGGGGCGTCAACCTGGAACTGGATCAGTACAAGCTGAACATGAAAGAGTATGACCCGAACTTCGACGCGACAGCTCTCAAAGCCAAAGTCCAGGAGGATATCACGGGCGCTCAGCCGATCAAATTCTACAAGTGGAAGACTGGCATGAAGTCCAGCCTCTGGGGCCCCTGGGCCTTCCTTGCTGTGGAAGCGGCTGCACTCTTCGGCTGGAGCAAGTTCTGGAATAAGAAAGACGAAGACGAATAATATAGGAGGAACGATCTATGGGATTCTTAACGACCCTGATGAACTTCTGCCATTTCCCGGAATTCGGGCTTGATGCCAGAGTGTTCATTTTCGCACCGGTCGCCGGTCTCGGCTGGCTGTTTGCTTACATTGACCTCATCCGTCTGGGCTTCAAACAGAAGACCTACGGTATGCCCATCGCGGCACTTGCGCTCAACATCGTTTGGGAAGGCCTCTATGCCTATATGTACTGGGCACACGACGGCATGTTCTACGGCGGCTACATGATGGCCTGCGTCAATAGCGCATGGTTCATCGCGGACTGCCTTATCCTTTACACGCACATCAAGTGGGGTAAAAAAGACTTTGTCAAAGTTGCTGACGAACGTCTCTTCTGGCCCTGGTTTGCAGTTGTCATGATCATGGCGGTCATCGTCGAGATCACCTGGCTGCAGGCTTACGGTGTCCGTGCCAACGGCTGCACCGCCATCGTCCAGAACCTCCCGATGTCCATGCTGTTCATCTTCCTTCTCTACCTCAGAAAGGGTACCGAAGGTCAGTCCATGATGATCGCTATCGGCAAAATGCTTGGTACCATCGGCGCATGGCTTGCCATCGCTGTTTATCCGTCCCTTCAGGATCCGCTCAACATCTGGTGCGGTATGTGCTGCACAATGTTCGACCTCATTTACTGCGTCCTGCTTTACAAGGCGTTCAAAGCCGAAGGCAAGAACCCCTGGAAGCCGCTCGCTCCGGCCGATCCTGCCAAGAGAGACCTTACCAAGTCCCCCGTCTTCAACCCGAAGACCGATACCATCGAGAACGACAAGATCGTCTCCCGCGTCGTCGGCAGCGATTATTAATCGTTTCAACAACAAGACCCGTACCGTCCGGTACGGGTCTTTCTTTTACAAAAAAAGTTCTTGCATTTCAATAGTCTCTGTACTATAATAGCGGAGCAGTCAACGGGGGCAACCCCTTGACATAGATATCGCAGAGTAGAGCAGTTGGTAGCTCGTCGGGCTCATAACCCGGAGGTCGGGGGTTCAAGTCCCCCCTCTGCACCCAGAAAAAGAAAAGACCCGAAGAGGGGTCTTTTCTTTTTTTCTTTTCGTTTCCATGTGCTTCTATAATATGTTATATTTAAAGGTGAATGTTATATACAAAACCGTTGATCGCAAAAGGAGAGAACATTATGGTCAGCTGGAAGAATTTAGATACCCTCAAAGCGTACGATGAACTGCTCGAACTCTGGAAAGAGGTCGACGTCAAAGAGGTCATGAGCGGGGAGAGCGGCGCGAAACGTGTCGCGGAATACAATGTGCCCATCGCCGAAGGCCTTACCTTCAACTATGCCGCCCGTCCGGTCGACGACAAAGTTCTGGGCGCTCTTCAGGCGCTGGCCGATGAGGCTCAGCTGGCCGAGAAGTATGAAGAGCTTTACAACGGCGCCGTCATCAACACCGGCGAGAACCGTCTGGTCCTGCACCAGCTCTGCCGCGGCCAGCTCGGCAACGATGTCATTGCCGACGGCGAGAACAAGAGAGCGTTTTATGTCGAACAGCAGGAACGCATTGCCGCGTTCGTCGAGAAAGTCCACAACGGCGAGATCGTCAATGAGAACGGTGAGAAGTTCACGACCGCCTGCCAGATCGGCATCGGCGGTTCCGACCTCGGTCCGCGGGCGATCTACCTTGCCCTTGAGAACTGGGCGAAAGTCAACGGCTGTCTCAAAATGGACGCGAAGTTCATTTCGAACGTCGACCCCGATGACGCCTCCGGTGTGCTGGCCACCATCGATGTCTCGAAGACCATTTTCGTCCTCGTCTCCAAGTCCGGCACGACGCTCGAGACCCTGACCAACGAAGCATTCGTCAAAGACGCTTTAGCAAAGGCCGGTCTGGACGCTTCCAAGCATATGATCGCGGTCACCAGCGCCACGTCTCCGCTGGCCGGCAACCCCGATTATCTGGATTCGTTCTATATGGACGACTACATCGGCGGACGGTACTCGTCCTCCTCGGCCGTCGGCGGCGCTGTCCTGAGCCTTGCTTTCGGCCCGGACATCTTTGCCCGCTTCCTTGCCGGTGCGGCCGAAGCTGACGCCAACGCGAAAGAAAAAGATGTGACGAAAAATGCCGCCATGCTGGACGCGCTCATCGGTGTCTTTGAACGCAACGTTCTTGGCCTCCCGACGACGGCAGTCCTGCCGTATTCCCAGGCTCTCAGCCGTTTCCCGGCCCATCTGCAGCAGCTCGACATGGAGTCCAACGGCAAGAGCGTCAACCGCTTCGGCGAACCCGTCAACTATGTGACCGGCCCCATCATCTTCGGCGAACCCGGCACGAACGGCCAGCACTCCTTCTATCAGCTCCTGCACCAGGGCAAGACCATTGTCCCGCTGCAGTTCGTCGGCTTCAAAAAGAACCAGATGGAAAACGACGTCATTATCGAAGGCAGTACGAGCCAGGCCAAACTGAAGGCCAATGTTGCCGCGCAGATCGTGGCGTTTGCCTGCGGCAAAGAGGACGACAACCTCAACAAGAACTTTGAAGGCGGCCGCCCCTCGAGCATCATCGTCGGGGAACAGCTGACCCCGGAAGCCGTCGGCGCGCTCCTCGCGCACTTTGAGAACAAGGTCATGTTCCAGGGCTTTGTCTGGAACGTCAACTCCTTCGACCAGGAGGGTGTCCAGCTCGGCAAACTCCTCGCGAAGAAAGTTCTCGCCGGCGACACGGAAGGCGCCCTCAAGGGATACGCGCAACTGCTCGACATTTAACCGAAAACGTGTATACTATTACCCGGTAATTTTCCCACCGACATTCGAAAGGAACAAGCGCTATGCAGAAAAACACTTACGAGACCCCGCTCAATTCGCGGTATGCCTCGAAAGAAATGCAGTATATCTTTTCTCCGGACTTCAAGTTCAAGACCTGGAGAAAACTGTGGATCGCCCTCGCGGAAGCAGAGCACGAACTGGGCCTGAACATTACCCGGGAACAGATCGACGAACTCAAAGCCCACGCGGACGATATCAACTATGAGGTCGCGATCGAGGAAGAGAAACGCCGCCGTCACGACGTCATGTCCCACGTTTACGCGTACGGCGTCCAGTGCCCGAACGCGAAAGGCATCATCCACCTCGGCGCCACGTCCTGCTATGTCGGTGACAACACAGACGTCATCACCATGACCGAAGGCCTGAAGCTCATCGAGAAAAAACTCGTGAACCTTATGGACAAACTGTCCGCCTTCGCGCTGGAGAACAAAGACCTGCCGACCCTCGGCTTTACCCATTACCAGCCCGCCCAGCCGACGACCGTCGGCAAGCGTGCCACTCTGTGGCTCCAGGACGTCCTGCTCGACTACTATGAAGTCGAACACCGGCTGGAGAACATGTGGCTGCTCGGCTCAAAGGGTACCACCGGTACCCAGGCCAGCTTCATGGAACTCTTTGAAGGCGATGAGGAGAAGATCCGTCAGCTCGACAAGAAGATCGCCGAGAAAATGGGCTTTACGAACTGCTATCCGGTCTCCGGCCAGACCTATTCCCGGAAGCTGGACTATCAGGTCGTCAGCGTCCTGTCCGGCATCGCGCAGTCCGCGTCGAAGTTTGCCAACGATATGCGCCTTCTGCAGCACATGAAGGAGATCGAAGAGCCGTTTGAGAAAACGCAGATCGGTTCTTCCGCCATGGCCTACAAACGCAACCCGATGCGTTCCGAACGCATCTGTTCCCTGGCCCGCTATGTGGCGGCCGACGCGCTGAACCCGGCGCTGACCGCGTCCACCCAGTGGCTGGAAAGAACGCTGGATGACTCCGCCAACAAACGGATTTCCGTGGCGGAAGCCTTCCTTGCGACCGACGCCATCCTGGAACTCTACATCAACGTGGTCTCCGGTCTGGTCGTCTATCCGAAGATGATCGAGAAGCATCTGCTGGAAGAACTGCCGTTCATGGCGACCGAGAACATCATGATGGAAGCTGTCAAAAAGGGCGGCGACCGTCAGGAACTCCATGAGCGCATCCGCGTCCACTCCATGGACGCCGGCAAAGTCGTCAAAGTCGACGGCGGCGCCAATGACCTGCTCCAGCGCATCGCGAACGACCCCGCCTTCGGCATGACCCTCGAGGAACTCGAAGCCGTTATGGAACCGAAGAACTTCGTCGGCCGCGCACCGAGCCAGACGCAGGAGTTCATCGACGCTTATATCAAGCCCGTCCTGGAGGAGAAGAAAGACCTCCTCGGCGTGGAAGTTGAAATCAACGTATAACTTTAGTATAATAAAGCCCTAAATTTTTCAGACAGCACTTGGAGGTGCTTTATTCCATGGTAAAAGCAATCGTAGGCGGTAACTGGGGCGATGAAGGCAAAGGCAAGATCACAGACATGTTTGCCGCCGAGTCCGACATCGTTGTCCGCTTCCAGGGCGGCGCCAATGCCGGTCACACCATCATCAACGATTACGGCCGGTTCTCTCTGCACACGCTGCCCAGCGGCGTCTGCAACCCGGACACCGTCAACATCATCGGCAACGGCATGGCCTTCGACGTTGAGAAATTCATCAAAGAAGTGAAGGAAGTCGTGGCGGCCGGTGTCCCGCAGCCGCAGATCTATGTCTCGGAGCGCGCAAACATCGTCATGCCCTACCACGTTCTCTTTGACTGCTATGAGGAAGAGCGGCTGGGAAATGAGGCCTTCGGCTCCACGAAGTCCGGCATTGCGCCCTTCTTCTCCGACAAAGTCGCGAAGATCGGTTTCCAGGTCTGCGATCTGTATGACGATGAGTACCTGAAAGACAAACTCCACCGCGTCGTGGAAGTCAAGAACCTCCAGCTGGAACACGTTTACCACAAGCCCCTCCTCGACGAGGAAGAACTTTACAACAAGCTCGTCGAGTGGCGGGAAGAAATCAAAGATCACGTCATCGACACCAATAAATATCTGCGAGAGGCCCTGAAGGAAGGGAAGAAGATCCTTCTGGAAGGTCAGCTCGGTACTCTGAAAGACACGGACTCCGGTATTTATCCGATGGTCACGTCTTCCTCGACCCTCGCGGGTTACGGCACCGTCGGCGCGGCGGGCATTCCGCCTTATGCCATCGAAGACATCGTTTGTGTCACGAAGGCTTACTCCTCGGCCGTCGGCGCGGGTGAGTTCACCTCGGAGATCCTCGATGAAGAAGAGGCGCAGGCCCTTCGCCTCCACGGTGGAGACAAAGGTGAGTTCGGCGCCACTACCGGCCGTCCGAGACGGGTCGGCTGGTTCGATGCCGTTGCCACCCGTTACGGCGTCCAGACCCAGGGCGCCACAGAAGTCGTCATCACGGCGCTGGACTGCCTGTCCTATCTGGAAGAACTCAAGATTTGTGTCGCTTACGACATCGACGGCGAAATCACGAAAGATTTCCCGGTCACGCCGAAACTGAAGAAGGCGAAACCGGTCTACAAGACCTTCAAAGGCTGGCACTGCGATATCCGCGGCATCCGCAGCTATGAGGACCTGCCGCAGGAGACGAAAGATTATATCGACTTCATTGAAGCCGAAATCGAGACTCCGGTCACCATGGTGTCCAACGGTCCGGCCCGTGAGGAAATCATTTATCGCAAGAAATAAAACCATTCAAACCCCGCCCAAAGGCGGGGCTTTGTTTTGCAGAAAACAAAACTTGCAAGTAAAATTAATAAAATGCTTGACAATTTATTGGAACAGACTATAATGGAGGCGAAATCAGAAAAAAGGAGGAAACTGCCATGGGGAAAAGCATTTATTCACTGGCCCTGAGCGATGAGATCATCGCGGAACTCGACCGGATCGCTTACCAGCGAAACACGAACCGGTCGTCTCTCATCAACTCCATCCTGGCAGAATATGTCCAGTTCACGACGCCGGAACAGCGCATGCGGGAAGTGTTTGACCGCATGGAGTCTTTACTGCTGGGCTCCGAGACGTTCCCGACGCCCTTTCAGCTCCTGAGCCTGCCGTCGGACACGATGATGAACCTGCGCTCCTCCATTCGCTATAAATACAACCCGACCGCCAAATACAGTGTCGAGCTGTACCGACAGCCGGAGGACGGGGTCATCGGAGAACTTCGGGTCTCCATCCGTACACAGAACCAGAACCTCATCCGGGCCATGCGGAATTTTTATGAGCTTTGGTCCGCGGAGGAGAGCGCGCACCGGGACGTCGAATATACCGTCGACGACCAGGGGCGTTATGCCCGTAAACTGCGTGTGTCGGTGCGGGAGGAGGACGAAGACGCTCCGAGCGGACTGACCGTCGGCGATGTGCTGTCCCGGTACATCACCGCTTTTGATAAAGCGTTGAAATTCTATTTCGACGCGCTGCAGGAACCCGATTCCACTCGTGGGGATGTGGAACAGGGCATCCGTGCCATTTATGAAGATTACAGCAAAGGGGAGGTCGTTTTATGAACTTCCAGAAATACACTCAGAAAAGCATCGGCGCGGTGCAAAGCGCGCAGCAGATCGCGGCAACGCACGGCAATCAGAGCCTGCTGCCCGAACACATTTTGCTGGCCCTCCTTCAGCAGGAGGACGGGCTGATTCCCGGCTGCGTCGAGCGGTGCGGGGTCAGCGCTTCCACCCTGAAGAATTCGGTCCAGAACCTGATCGACGCGCTCCCGAAGGTCTCCGGTGTAACGGCTGACCGCATCTATTCCACCACGGAACTGGAAGACGCCATGAACGAGGCGGAGTCCATCGCCGAAAAGATGCAGGACGAATACATTTCCGTTGAGCACCTGATGCTCGGCATCTTGGACAAGGCCTCCGGAAAACTCAAACAGACACTGGATGCTGCCGGTATCACCTACCAGAAATTCATGGAGGTCTTAAAAGAGGTCCGCGGGAACCAGAAAGTGACGTCCGATAACCCGGAAGAGACCTATGATGTCCTGAAAAAATACGGCTCCGACCTGACCGAAATGGCGCGGAATCAGAAACTGGACCCGGTCATCGGCCGGGACGACGAGATCCGAAACGTGGTCCGCATCCTTTCCCGAAAGACCAAGAACAACCCGTGTCTCATCGGTGAACCCGGCGTCGGCAAGACCGCCATCGCCGAAGGGCTGGCGCAGCGCATCGTCAAAGGCGATGTGCCGGACAACCTGAAGAACAAGACCCTGTTCTCTCTGGATATGGGCTCTCTGATCGCGGGCGCGAAGTTCCGCGGTGAGTTCGAGGAACGCCTGAAAGCGGTCCTGAATGAAGTCAAAAAGTCTGACGGACAGATCATCCTCTTCATCGATGAGCTCCATACCATCGTCGGCGCCGGCAAGACCGAAGGCTCCATGGACGCCGGCAACCTGCTGAAACCGATGCTTGCTCGGGGTGAACTGCACTGCATCGGCGCCACGACCCTGAACGAATACCGCCAGTACATCGAAAAAGACGCGGCACTCGAACGCCGGTTCCAGCCGGTCCTGGTCGATGAACCGACCGTCGAAGACACCATTGCCATCCTGCGCGGTCTGAAACAGCGTTACGAAGTTTATCATGGTGTGAAGATCCAGGACGGCGCGCTTATCGCGGCAGCGACTCTGTCGAACCGCTATATCTCGGACCGGTTCCTGCCGGACAAGGCCATCGACCTGGTCGATGAGGCCTGTGCGCTTATCAAGACCGAAATGAACTCCATGCCGACCGAGATGGACGATGTCCGTCATGACATCATGCAGCTGGAGATCGAAGAAGCCGCGCTGAAGAATGAGGAAGACAACCTCTCGAAGGCACACCTCGAAGAGATCCAGAAGGAACTGGCCGAACTGCGTGACAAATTCAACGAGATGACCGCAAAATGGGAGAACGAGAGGGATTCCATCGGCAAAGTCCAGAAGATCCGCGAGGAGATCGAACAGGTCAAAGCGGAGATCGAACAGGCGGAAAACGCCTACGACCTCAACAAGGCAGCCGAACTGAAATACGGCCGCCTGCCGCAGCTGGAAGCGGAAAAGGAAGCGGCGGAAAATGCCGCGGAAGAAACAGAAAAGAGCACGACCCGTCTGCTGCGGGACCGTGTGACGGAAGAGGAAATCGCCAAAATCGTCTCCCGCTGGACCGGTATCCCGGTCTCCAAACTTGTGGAGTCCGAACGCGCCAAACTCCTGCACCTGGACGATCTGCTCCATAAGCGGGTCATCGGGCAGGACGAGGCGGTGCAGAAAGTGGCGGACGCCATCCTGCGTTCCCGCGCCGGTATCCAGGACCCGGACCGTCCCATCGGTTCGTTCTTCTTCCTCGGTCCCACCGGTGTCGGTAAGACGGAACTGGCGAAGGCGCTTGCCGAAGCACTGTTTGACGACGAAAAAGCCATGGTCCGGATCGATATGTCCGAATACATGGAGAAGTACAGCGTGTCCCGCCTCATTGGGGCGCCTCCCGGATACATCGGTTACGATGAAGGCGGCCAGCTGACCGAAGCCGTTCGCCGGAAACCGTATGCGGTCGTTCTGTTCGACGAAGTCGAAAAGGCCCACCCGGACGTCTTCAACGTCCTTCTTCAGGTGCTTGACGACGGACGGATCACCGACTCCCAGGGACGTACAGTCGATTTCAAGAACACCATCATCATCCTGACGTCAAACCTTGGTTCCGACATTATTCTCGAAGGCATCACCGGCGACGGTGAGATCTCTGAAGAAGCCCGGTCCACCGTCGATCAGCTCCTGAAGCGTTCTTTCCGCCCGGAATTCCTCAACCGGCTCGACGAGATCGTCTACTACAAACCGCTGACGAAGGCGAATATCTACGGCATCGTCGACCTGCTGGTTAAAGATCTGCAGAACCGGATGGAGAGTCGCCAGCTGAAACTGGCCCTGACCGACGCCGCGAAGGATTATATGATCGACACTGCTTTCGACCCGCAGTACGGCGCACGGCCGCTGAAGCGATTCATTCAGTCGAACATCGAGACTCTAGTCGCAAGGAAGATCATTGCGGAAGACCCGGAACCGGAGACGGTCATTACCATCGACTACGACGGCAAAGATCTCATCGCGCGCTGACGTCGTTCCATAGAAAAACAGCCCGACCATATGGCCGGGCTGTTTGTTTTGATTCTTATCAGTCCATCAGGTCTTTACCGATGACCCAGGCGCCTCCGATGGAGTCGCCGACAGTGCGGTAGCAGAGGGCCGAACTGTCGAACAGGATCGGCTTCAGTTTCCCAAGGTCGACTTTGCCGTCGGTCAGGACAGACTCGTCGGCTGTTGTGTTGACGATCTCCGCGACGACGCGGGTCTCACCGAACTCTTCGGTCAGGGAGAGGACTTTGCACTCCAGAGTGACCGGAAGTTCCTCAAAGTAGGGCGCGTTGACATGGGAGCAGCGCTGGATGGTCCAGCCGGCGCGCGCCATCTTGTCGGGCGTTTTGTTCAGCGATGCGATGCCGACATAATCTGCTGCAACGGCAGTATCTCTGGTCGCGAAGCTGATGGTGAATTCGCCGACTTCCTTCAGGTTGTCGGTCGTCTTGTGGGACGACAGGGCAATACCGATCTGGTTCGGACCGATCTGCCCGGCCCAGGCGGCGTTCATGGCGTTCGGGTTTCCGTCGACGTCATAGGTGCCGATAATGAAGACCGGCTGCGGAGTGACGACGGCTTTGACGTTTTTTCTCATGGGAAGTTCCTCCTGAAATCGTATTCTTTGACAGAGCTATTATAACAAATCGCGCCCAAACATGGTATACTTTCGGAGAAGGAGGTGAGCGCATGAGTGTCGAATTGTTTTTCTACGACGCGGAGGCGGAGGGCGATGTATCCGAAGAGACCGCTGCACTGTTTCCAGCGTATTATGCCGAACGGTACTGTTTCGCGAAAGTCGATACGGTCCGTCAGCAGGCAGCCGGCAGTGCGCTCCTTCTGAAGGAACACTTCGGCGTGACATCCGATGACCAGCTCGTCCGTGGAGACCACGGTCAGCTGTCTGTGAAAGACGATCCGCGGTTCCTCTGCCTGTCCCACAGCGGTCCGCTCACGGTGCTTGCCGTTTCCGATGAGCCGGTCGGGGTGGACCTTGAGCGCATCCATACGGTCTCCGAACCGACGGTCCGCCGTGTTTTTCCGCCGTCCTTTCAGGCAGAAATGGAAGGCGTCGAAGGAGAAGAACGGGATGAAGCGTTCACCCGCCTCTGGACCCGCCTCGAAGCGGCCCTGAAACTCGACGGCCGCGGACTGACCGCGCCCCGGTCGGAATTCGAAGAGATCCTGAAGCAGTATGATATCATGACCAGGCAGATCAGAGATCACTATCTCTCGGTCACAACAAAGAAATAAAAGAGGCGCTCTTTCGAGCGCCTCTTTTTACATGTATTGGTCAATCATTTCAGTGATTGCTTCTTTCATGGCGGTCCCGGTCTGGAAGGCGTGCGCGTGCTTGCAATGCGGGACTTCAATCAGGCGCTTGTCCGGATGTGCGCAGGCGTCATAATTGCGATGAACGTTGCTGAAGGGCACGAAATCATCGTCTTTCCCGTGGACGAACAGGACCGGAACGGTACACTTGGGAAGGCTTTCCGAGGTCTCACCCAGGGCAGGGTCGTAGTCGGCCTGCAGCTTCGCAGCCACTCGGTACAGCTGATAGCCCAGCTTACCGGGCAGATGCAGGGACCCGATGCTGGCTTCGATCTGCTCTTTGATGGAGGAGTATCCGCAGTCCGAGACGGCAAAGACAACGTTGTCGGGAAGTTCTTTCCCGAGCAGAAGCATGGTCGTCGCGGCACCCATGGAGATTCCGTGGATGACGATCTGGATATCTTCCCCGAATTCCTCACGCATGAAGGCGAGCCATTTGTGGCAGTCCTCACTCTCTTTCGCACCATAGGTGATGTACGTGCCTTCGCTGGCGCCATGAGCGCGGTGGTCGATCATAAAGAAGTTGAAGCCGAGGTCGCGGTAGAATTTCGCGACCGTACCGAATTCTTTCGTGCCGTAGCAGCGGTAGCCGTGGATGCCGAACACATATTTGTTCGACGGCTCTTTTGCCGGCAGGAGCGACGCATGCAGGTCCAGCCCGTCATCGCTCTTCATGTGAAAATGCTTAAGGTCCTGCGCCTCGATCCATTCGAGGTCGTCGAGTTTTTCCTGCTCAATGGCGCGTTCTTCCTCGGAGTCCACATCCATGAACTTGTCGAGGATGGCCTGCAGATTGCAGTTACGATTCGAGAGCATAAAGAGCGCGACTTCGCCCGCGACGACGCAAAACGTCGCGGCGCCGGCAGCGGCAGAGAGACCGGTCTTGAGGATTTTATTCATGATGGGATCCTTTCTTTCAATGTCGCGCGGACTGCGCCGGGGCCGGCCAGTTCCTCGCGGAAAATGGTTTCGATTTGTTCGCCGATCCCGGCCCGGTAGAGGTCTGTTCCAAACACGCCGGCATACGAGAGGATCGGTTTCAGCTGGTCATTCAAACTGTCCGGGTCACCAAGGGTGATGTCGGCCATTTGTGCCCGGAATTCTTCTTTCAGGGGATCGGGGGCCAGCGGGTAGGTGTTCCCGTTATCGTCAATCGCCAAAAGGTAACGGAGCCAGCCGGCAATCGCGAGCGGGATCCCGTTCAACGATTCCGCCGTTCCATCCCGTTCGACATAAGCCTTGATGGTTTCGCCGAAACGGAACGCCATGCCCATGGAGGCGTCCGTGCAGATCCGCTGGCTGGTGTCACCCAGATAGCGGTTCGGGAACCGCTCGTGCAGGACCTCTTCCAGAAACGCTTTCGGGGAGAGGATGCCGGGGTCCGGTGCGACCGGGAGCCCTTCGCTGTAGCCTACAAGGGTTGCCAGGCGGGACAGCTCCGGGTCTGTGATGCCGTCCGCGAACATTTCATAGCCCAGCAGGACCGCGTAAGGGCCCACGGCGGTGTGGATCGGATTCAGGCAGGCGGTGACTTTCATGCGTTCCGATTTGTTCACGGTGTCCCGGTCGGTCATGTAAACGCCGGCTTTTTCCAGCGACGGCCGTCCGTTCGGGAATCGGTCTTCCACGACCAGATACTGTGGTCCTTCGGCGTTGACGAAGGGGGCGATATACGTTTCCCGGGAAGTAACGATCGGCTGCATGCCTTCGACGCCGTCGGCTTCCAGCGCGGCCAGGACCGCGTCGCCGGGCCGGGGAGTGATCTTGTCGATCATGGTCCAGGGAAAACTGATGCGGGACTCGTCCGAGACATAGGGCAGGAATGCCGGTTCTGCCAGACCGTTTTGGGTCCAAGCAGAGGCAATCTCCAAAACCGCGTCCCGGAGTTTTTCTCCGTTGCGGGAAACATTGTCCATGCTCACGAGCGCCAGCGGGGCCGCTCCTGCCCGGAAGCGGGCATACAGCATGGCCGTGACGATGCCCATACAGCTGACGGTATGTTCCGGACCCTTCGCAAGGTCTTCCCGCACAGGAGGGAGATAACTGCCGTCGGTACCGCGCAGGGCATATCCTTTTTCTGTAATGGTAAAGGTTACGAGCTGCAGCCCGGGGTCGCGAAAGATCTCAGTGAGACGGGTCTTCGCAGCCGTGTTGCCGGGGCGGGTGCCGATCGCTTCCGCGAGCGACCCCAGCACCCGTTTGTCGGTCGTGCCGTCGTTCTGCAGTGTGACTGCAAGGGTCAGATTGTCATGGGGCGTGTAAACCTGATCGACAATATCGAAATCGAAGGTCTCAACGCAGGTGATCCCCCGGTCCAGTTCACCCTTTCGGATCAGGGTGTCGGCGATGCCGCCGAGAAAAATGCGGAAAATATTTCCGATGCCGAAGTGGACCCAGACCGGGGCCTCCTTTGTTTTTGCGGCTACGGAAGAAACATCGTAAGTCGGCAGGGCGATGCCGGCGGTTTCCCATTCGGCGCGGGCGTCGAGCCCTTTCAAAGTCAGTTGCATAAGGATACCTCGTCCAGCGTCGGCATGGCGGGAATGGCGCCGGGCCGGCTGGTGGTCAGGGAAGCGGCACGGTTCGCGAACCGAAGGGCCTCTTCGAGTTCCTCCACCGGGAACGATTGGATCCCATCTTCTCTCCGACAGACTTTGCTGAGAAACGCGCCAAAGAAGGTGTCGCCGGCGCCGTTCGTGTCCGCGACCTTTACGGAGAACCCGGGAACGGTCCCGGTGAGAACAGAGGCGGCGTCGGTGGTTCCGGCCGGGTCATACCGGTAGTAAACGCCGTCGGCGCCCAGTGTGACCAGAACCAGAGGAATGCCGTCTTTCCCCAATTTTTCCGCAGCTGCTGCGGGGTCTGAATGTCCGGAGAGCAGCTCCGTCTCTTCGTCGGAAATCTTCAGGATATCGACCAGGGGGAGGGGCTTTCGCATCCACTCGACGGCCGTTTCCCGGGAACCCCACAGGGCCGGCCTGTAGTTCGGGTCGTAGGTGATGAGAGCGCCGTGCGATTTGGCGTCTCTGACCGCTTCCAGCGTCGCCGTGCGCGCCGGGTCTGCCGTCAGACTGACGCTGCCGAAATGGAGAATGGGAGCGGTTTTCAGAAGGGAGTCCGGAATGCTCTCCCGTGTCAGGCACAGGTCGGCGCCGGGGTTGCGGTAAAAGGTGAAATCCCGCTCTCCGGCTTCGTTCACGGTGACGACCGCCAGGGTCGTCGACACCTGATCACTGACGCAAAGACCGCTGGTATCTACCCGGTCATTTTCCAGCGTCTCCCGGAGAGTGTTTCCAAACGCGTCGTCCCCGACGCACCCGATAAAAGCGGCTTGAACGCCGAGGCGGGAGGCCGCGACCGCGACATTGGCCGGCGCACCGCCGGGGTTGGCGGCCAGCACTTTGACGCCGGCTTCGTTGACGCCGATCTGTGTCAAATCGATGAGGAGCTCACCAATGGTAACAAGTTCCAAAGCCATGATCATTCCTCCGAGGGGTCGACGTCGATGATAACTTTCATCGTGGCGTCACGGTTCGCGTCGATGTATTGGTACGCTTCCAGATAATCTTCAAAGGCGAAGTGCGCGCTCTGCATGGGCTTCAGACGGATCTTGCCCTCCTGCACCAGACGGATCGCGTCGACAAAGTCATCGTGGCGATACATCATGGTCGTGTTAAGGTCGAGCTCCGAGTCATTGAGTTTCGCAAGGTCGATGTTCGCCATCTTGCCGAAGACAGCAACGAGGATGATCGTACTGCCCTTTCGGGCGTTCTGGATCGCCTGATCCATTGTGACGTCCGAACCGGCGCACTCGTAGACAACGTCTGCTTTGTCCGGGCCGAAGGCAGCCAGCAGGTTTTCCGCGTAATCTTCCTTCAGGGTGTTGACGACCACATCGGCGCCCATTTCTTTCGCCAGTTTCAGGCGTGTGTCGGAAATATCAGTCGCCATGATTTTGCCGGCGCCGAGCGCTTTCAGCGACTGGATCGTCAGGATGCCGATGGGGCCGCAGCCGAGAACGACGACATTGGCGCCTTCCAGTTCCGGGAACCTTTTTGCGGCATGGATGGTAACGGCCAGGGGTTCGATCATCGCGCCGTCATTATAAGTGAAATCCTCTGGCAGGGGAGTGACGCGCTCGACCGGTGCCGCAAAGTAGTCGCTGGCGGTGCCGGTGGTCTGGAACCCCATGACCTTCAGCTTCTCGCAAAGATTATATTTCCCATGACGACAGGGGTAACACTCGCCGCAGACCACCTGGGGCTCGATGGTGACTTTCTGCCCAACGGACAATCCGGTCACATTCGCCCCGAGCTCGACGATCTGCCCGGAGACCTCATGTCCCTGGGTGACCGGATACGAGGTATAGGGGTGGGTCCCGTGATAAACATGGATGTCGCTGCCGCAGATACCGATCTTTTTGATTTTGACCAACACTTCGTCCGGACCCGGCTCCGGGATCTCGATTTCCCGGAACATGATCTCCTTCGGTGCAGTCATGACTTCCTGTCGCATGGTTCCTTTCATTCTGAATACCTCCAATTTTGTAAAGTTGTTTGACAAAATTAGGATACTACGGGATAATGGAATTGTAAATCGGCAATTTTGACAAATTGATTTACAAAATATGGGCGTTCTTTGGGTAGAAATCGGAAAACGCTTTTGATACGCTATAAAGGAATTATTCTTTGGAGGGGCATCATGCCGAAAACCAATCGCCAAAATATCTATTCCTACCTGTACCGGCGCCGTGGTGCGACGCAGCAGGAGATTATCCGGGACCTGGGCCTGAGCCGCCCGACGGTCCTGAATAATCTTTCAGAACTGGAAACGGAAGGCTGCATCCAAAAGGCCGGGACCGTCGAGACAGAAGGCGCGGGCCGCCCGGCTATGACCTATTCCGTCGTCGCGGACGACCGATTTGCTATCGGGGCCGAACTGATGGCCGACCGCGTCAAACTCATCGCGATTGATCTCTATGGGGAACCGATCGGGCTCAGTACGAAAGAACTCCTCTATCGGAACGACGAGGAGTACTACCGCGCGGTCTGTGATTATGTGGAACGATTTCTTACGGAACTCAGTGTCCCGACCGAACGGCTGCTCGGTGTCGGTATCGCGATCCAGGGTCTGGTCTCGCCGGACGGGACGACTGTAGTCTATGGAGAAATCCTCGGCTGCACCGGGCTCTCAATCGATGTTTTTACCAGACACCTGCCGTACCCCTGCCGATTTGTCCACGACCCGGACGGAGCGGCGGCTTCCGAACTCTGGCACTCGCCGGACCTGAAAGATGCCGTTTATCTTTCGCTCAGCGGGCATCTCGGAGGCGCGATGATCACCGACCGGCAGATTCGCCGGGGCCGGCATGGTCATATGGCGACCTTTGAGCACATGTGTGTGCGTCCCGGCGGAAAACTGTGCTATTGCGGGAAACGGGGTTGTGCCGAAACAATCTGTTCTTCGATGGCCCTGCTCGGGAATGAGGATCCGGAGGACTTCTTTGGTGCGGTCCGGGTTGGAGCCGAAAACGAAACGGCACGCTGGGAGACCTATCTGGAAGACCTCGGTTCTCTCATCGCCGAACTCCACTTGATGCAGGATGTCCCCTTCGTCCTCGGCGGACATCTGGCGCCTTACTTTACGGGAGACGATGTGGCGTTCCTATATGAGAAGGTCCGGGAATCTTGCCCGTTCGAGGAAGAGGAGGACTATCTGCTGATCAGCAAGAACCCTTCCCACAACATCACGATCGGCGCGGCGCTCCCCTTCGTGCGATCGTATCTGGAAGAAAAGGCGGGCGAGTGAACATGCAATTATCCCTGACATTGATGCAGACCATCGCCTCTATGCTCCTCTGGGTGCTCGTCGGCTATATCGTCGTGAAAGTCGGACTCGTCAAAGAAGAGAGCAGCAAGGTGCTCTCGAAACTGACGGTCTATGTGTTCTGTCCTGCCATGATTTTCAATGCGCTGCAGATCGAACTGACGGCAGTCCGCATTTTTGGCTTTGCCGCCTGCACCGTCTTTGCCTTTACGATCTACCTTGTATGGATCTTCCTGTCCCGCCTGCTCAAAAAGCCCCTGAAACTGGACCCGGTCGATGAGGCGTCTCTGGTCTACGGTAATGTCGGGAACTTGACACTGCCCCTCGTGTCCATGACGCTCGGCCCGGAAATGATGTTCTATGCTGCAGCCATGCAGATTCCGTTCAACCTGCTCTTCTGGACCCACGGCATCTCGGTCATGCAGGGGAGCGGAAAATTTGAGTGGAAAAAGATTTTCACGAACCCGAACCTCATCGCCCTGGCATGCGGCCTGGTTTTCCTTGCTTTCCAGTGGCATCTGCCTTCTGTCCTGCAGACTGCTTTTGACGGCCTGACGGCCATGGTGGCACCGTCTTCCATGATGGTCATCGGCATGGTGCTGGCCGGCACGGAACTGAAGTCGGTTTTTACCTGCAAACGCGCTTATGGCATTCTTGCAGGACGGTTGATCCTTTATCCGCTGCTGGCGATCGGGCTGCTCTTTGTCAGTGGCACGGTCACACGCTGGCCGGCGCTTGCCCCGGTCCTTATGGTCACCTGCATCGCCTTCGCTGCTCCGACGGCATCGAATGTCGCCCAACTTGCGGTCGTCTTTGGCCAGAAGCCGAAAGAGGCGAGCATCTATAATATCCTGAGCCTGTTTGCCTGCATCATCACGATTCCGGCTATCATCGCAATATATCAACTTGTATTTTCTATGTAAACTGTTTTATAATATTCAGGCAAACCACAAGGAGGAATGAAAATGAGAAAGCATCTGTCCAAATTTTTTGCGGTCCTTCTGACGATGGCGATGCTGGCGACGGTCGTTTCCGTCATGGCATCCGCGGTCAACAAGAAACAGAAGACCCTGAACTACCTGATCATCGGCGACAGTATTGCCGCCGGCTACGGTATGAACGCCACGGGGGACAATCCGGATAACGGCATCAACCAGTTCACGCTCCACCACGGCGAACTCGTCGAAGGCACCTATCCGAAACTGGTCAGCGACGCCATCGGTGCCACGACCACCGTCAACACGGCCCGCGAGTCTTATACGACCGCGAATTACCTTCGCATGATCGACCCCGAGTATGACGCGGAACTTGCGAAACCCGAGAACTACTACGAACGCTTCCTGTCCGAGTGCACTTACATCATGCCGGAAATCTTCGGCGGTGTCAGCGACCTTGGGGCGCTGAAAGCCAATATGGTCCGTTACATCCAGGAAGCGGACATCATTACTATCGGCATCGGTAACAACGACACTTTCACTGCGTCGCTTCTTGGCCCGGTGTTCCGTACTCTGTATTACACCTACGGTATGGCCGGACAGATTCCTCTGACGGCTCTGAAAGGTCAGCTGAATGCCATTACGTCCATTGATCAGCTGGTCGAGATGGCCGGCGGCTACAGTGATCTGTTTACTGAACTGGCCCGCCGCGTCGTCATCTATGAGCAGAATTACGACCGGCTCATCAAGCGTATCCTTGAACTGAACCCGGATGTTTCGATCTATTACTGCGGCATGTATAACACCTTTAAAGATGTTCAGCCGGCAGACAACGACCTGGTCGTCATGTTCCGCGAACAGGGCGAAGTCCTCTCCAACGAACTGAGAGACTATGTCGTCAACCGCAGCGCTTATAAGAACAAGGTCCACTATGTGGCCATGCCGGGCGTGACGGTCTGGCCCTCTGTCCCGATCACCAACGTCATGTTCTATATGACCTTCCTGGTTCACTGCCATCCGAACTATGCCGGCCACCAGTATATGGCGAACAAACTCATCAACGCCATGTACAAATACGACGGTGTCGGATACAAAGTCTATTAAACAGTAAATAAGAAATCCCTGAGCTTTTGCTCAGGGATCTTTCTTTTTATTCGAATTCAATGGTTCCCGGCGGTTTCCCTGTCAGGTCGTAGACAACACGGTTGACGTGGTCCACTTCGTTGACAATGCGGGAGGTGACCTTTTCCAAAAGGTCCCAGGGGAGTTTCGCGGACTCCGCGGTCATGAAGTCGTCTGTGGTGACAGCGCGGAGCGCGATGGCGTAGTCGTAGGTACGGTGGTCGCCCATGACGCCGACGGAACGCATGTTGGTCAGGGCAGCGAAGTACTGGTTGATGTCCTTGTCGACACCGGCCTTTGCCACTTCCTCGCGGTAAATGGCGTCCGCGTCCTGGACCATCTTCACCTTTTCTTCCGTGACTTCGCCGATGATGCGGATGCCGAGGCCCGGACCGGGGAAGGGCTGCCGGAAGACGAGGTAGTCCGGAAGGCCGAGTTTCAAGCCCACCTGTCGGACTTCATCCTTGAACAACAGCCGCAGGGGCTCGATGATCTCTTTGAAGTCCACATAGTCCGGCAGACCGCCGACGTTGTGGTGCGATTTGATGACGTCCGCCTTGCCGAGGCCGGACTCGATGACGTCCGGGTAAATGGTGCCCTGGACTAAGAAGTCCACGGCGCCGATCTTTTTTGCCTCTTCTTCAAAGACGCGGATGAACTCCTCGCCGATGATCTTGCGCTTTTGTTCCGGTTCTTCGACGCCTTTGAGTTTCTCGTAGTAGCGCTGCTGCGCGTTGACGCGGATGAAGTTGAGGTCATAGGGGCCGTCGGGGCCGAAGACCGCTTCGACTTCATCGCCCTCGTTCTTGCGGAGCAGGCCGTGGTCCACGAAGACGCAGGTCAGCTGTTTGCCGACCGCCTTGGAAAGCAGGACGGCTGCCACAGAAGAGTCTACGCCGCCGGAAAGAGCCAGCAGGACTTTGCCGTCTCCGACTTTTTCGCGAATGGCCGCCACCTGGGTCTCGATGAAGGAGTCCATGACCCAGTCGCCCTTACAGCCGCAGACGTCGCGGACGAAGGAGCGGATGACTTTGGAGCCCTCTTTGGAGTGCATGACTTCCGGGTGGAACTGCACGGCGTACAGTTTCTTCTCCGGGTTCTCCATGGCCGCCACGGGGCAGTCTCTGGTGTGGGCGGTAATGCGGAAGCCTTCCGGCGCTTCGGCGATGTAGTCCGTGTGGCTCATCCACATGACGGTGCGGCCGGGTTTGTCACAACCGGTGACGTCCTTGCCGTACTCCGGCAGAGCGACATACTGCAGGATGCCGTCGTGGTCGTCAACAAGCACTTCGGTCTTGCCGTATTCGGAGACCGGCGCCGTTTTGACCGGGGCTCCGCAGAGGTGCGCCATGAGCTGGGCGCCGTAGCAGATGCCGAGGACCGGGATGCCGAGTTCCAGGATCTCTTTCTGATAGGTCGGAGACGCGGGGTCATAGACGCTGTTCGGACCGCCGGTGAAGATGATACCTTTGTAGCCTCCCGCTTTGATCTCTTCGATAGGCGTGGTGTAGTTCAGGACTTCCGCGTAGACGTTCTGTTCACGCACGCGGCGGGCAATCAGCTGGTTGTACTGACCGCCGAAATCCAGTACCAAAATGGTTTCATTCACGGGTCAAATCACCCCAAAACTTAAAGATGAAAAATTTTACCACGCTTTTACTATTATACGCAACCGTTTCCATGCTATAATATTTCGGTAAAATGTAACCAATACATATACGGAGGTACCTCTATGACTGAAATCAGAAGACCGGACGATATGGTCCGCATTACCACTCCCGAACTGGCGCAGGCGTTCATCGACGAGCAAATCGCCCTCATCAAAGAGCAGGTCGGGGACAAGAAAGTATTACTGGCCCTCTCCGGCGGCGTCGATTCGTCCGTCGTGGCGGCCCTTCTCATCAAGGCGATCGGCGATCAGCTGGTCTGTGTCCATGTCAACCACGGCCTCCTGCGCAAAGGTGAGCCGGAGCAGGTCATCGAAGTATTCCAAAACCAGATGAAGGCGAACCTCATCTATGTCGACGCGGTCGACCGTTTCCTGGACCTGCTGGAAGGTGTTACGGACCCCGAGCAGAAGAGACACATCATCGGTGAAGAGTTCATCAACGTCTTCGCGGACGAAGCCCGCAAACTCGACGGTATCGAGTTCCTGGCGCAGGGTACCATCTGGCCCGACATCCTCGAGTCCGAAGCCGGCATCAAGGCCCATCACAACGCCGGCGGTCTGCCCGAAGACCTCGACTTTGAACTCGTTGAGCCCGTCCGCATCCTCTTCAAGGACGAAGTCCGCGTCGTCGGCGATCAGCTCGGCCTCCCTGGCAATATGGTTTACCGTCAGCCGTTCCCGGGCCCGGGCCTCGGTGTCCGCTGCCCCGGCGCCATTACCAGAGACCGTCTGGAAGCCGTCCGCGAGTCCGACGCTATCTTGCGTGAAGAATTCGCGAAGAACGGCCTTGAAGGCAAAGTATGGCAGTACTTCACGGTGGTCCCGGACTTTAAGTCCACCGGCATCAAAGACGGAAAACGGACCTTTGAGTGGCCGTGCATCATCCGTGCCATCAACACGACGGACGTCGTCGAAGTCACGGTCGAGCATCTTGACCCGGCGCTCATGGATCATCTTGCACAGCGCATCACGACCGAAGTCGAGGGCATCAACCGCGTCCTCTATGACTTCACCCCGAAGCCGCCGGCAACGGTCGAGTACGAATAAATCGCAAAAAAGAGCCCGCCTTTTTGGCGGGCTTGTTTTATTCGTCTCGGGAAAGGGTGAAGTCGCGGTCGGGGAGAAGCTCCACCCGGTAGTCCGGGTACTTTGCTTTCAGGATCCCTTTCAGTTCCTCGCCGAGGGCAGCTTCATCTTTTGCTTTGAAGTCATAAACGACGTCGAAGCTCATGTATTTCCTTTCTTTGTCAACATAGAACGCGTGGATCTGCAGGACGTCATCTTTTGTTTCAACATAGTCCGTCAGGGTCTTGCGCATTTCAGCGATTTCCGGGTCTTTGGTGTTGACGGAGTAGAAGCCGAAGTACATGAAGACGCCGTAGTCCCGCAGGATGCGGACGTTCAGCGGCTTTGTGATGACATAAGCCTCTTCGATCGTCATCGTGTCTTCCAGTTCGAGGTTGACGTCGCCGATAAACACGTTGGGACCGTAGTTGTGGAGGATGAGGTCATAGGCGCCGATGATGCCGTCGGTCTTCAAAATCTCGTCCATGATCTGGTCGGCCAGTTCCAGAGAAGGCCGCTCGCCCATCAGTTTGGAGATGACATCCATCAAAATCTCAAGACCTGCCTTGATGACGAAGAGGGAAACAAGGGCGCCGACCCAGCCGTCAATATGCAGGTCCGGCTTGATCAGGCTCACGATGGCGGCCAGCAGTGTGACGCCGGTGATGACAGCGTCGGACAGAGCATCCTGCCCGGAGGCGATGAGGTTCGGAGAATTGAGTTTGTTGCCCGCCCGTTGCGTGTAGAGGCCGAGAAGGATCTTCGCGACGATGGCCACGACCAGAAGGACCAGAGTGACCGTCGTGTAACTGGTGGCCTCCGGGTGGAGGATCTTCTTGACGGATTCAATGAGGAACTGGGCACCGGTCACGAGCACGATGACTGCGATGATCATACTGGAAAAGTATTCAATGCGGCCAAACCCGAAGGGGTGTTTCCTTGTGGCTCCTTTCCCGGAAATCGCCATGGCGATGATCGTGACCAGGGAAGAAACACTGTCCGAGAAGTTGTTGACCGCGTCCGAGATGACCGCGACGGAGTTCGCAACGGTACCGACGATGATCTTGATGACGCCCAGCAGGACATTGACGACAATGCCGACGGTGCTGGCTACAATGATGTCTTTGAACCGGCTGTAGCTTTCGGAATCCTTCAATTCAATGAGTTCTTTCAAACGAGTCGCCATGGGCAGTCCTCCTTGCAGAGAAAATACAACAACAGTATACCACGCAAAGAAGGATACGTGTTATAATCGGATGAAATAAGAAAAAGGAGCGTCCCTTATGCTGAAAGACCCGGTCAAAACCAAGAATGAGATCGTACAGTGGATCCGCGATTACTTCGCGGAAAACGGTCCGACCTGCTCTGCCGTTGTCGGTGTCTCCGGCGGCAAGGACTCGAGTGTCACGGCGGCCCTCTGCGCCGAGGCGCTGGGGAAGGACCGCGTCGTCGGCGTCCTTATGCCGAATGGAGTCCAGCCGGACATCGAAGACTCCCGTGCCCTTGTGGCGGCACTGGACATCCCCTTCGTGGAACTGAATATCGAAAAGGGGTTCCTCGGCATGAAGGAGATGCTGGAGACGAACGCGGAACTGGCGGCCATCACCGGAAAGTCGGAAATGAGCAACGATGCCCGCATCAACCTGCCTCCCCGCCTGCGCATGG
>R19__coassemble_45_pt1 | contig 76271 bp, 67 predicted proteins | sample R19__metabat2_low_PE_020 | metagenome-assembled genome bin R19 | reverse complement strand
GCATGGCAAAGCCGGTCTGGCGGCAGGCCATGACGTCGGAGTGGTCGCCGAAGATATTGAGGGCGTGGCTCGCGACACAGCGGGCGGAAACGTCCATGACGCAGGGCGTCTGTTCACCGGCGATCTTGTACATGTTCGGGATCATCAGGAGAAGACCCTGAGAAGCGGTGTAGGTGGTGGTCAGGGCACCGGCAGTGACGGAGCCGTGAACGGCACCGGCGGCACCGGCTTCGGACTGCATCTCAGCGACGCGGACCGTCTGGCCGAAGATGTTCTTCGCACCGGAAGCGGCCATCTGGTCGGTCACTTCTGCCATGGTCGAAGACGGGGTGATGGGGTAAATCGCGGCAACTTCCGTAAACGCATAAGATACGGTAGCGGCAGCAGTATTACCATCCATGGTTTTGAGTTTTCTGCTCATAGTATGCCTCCAAGTATTTGAATGCCTTATAAATTTGCGCATTAATTATATAACACCCTTATAAGAGAATCAATTTTGAAATCGTTCCCGAATTCACAAAGTTTTCCCGACGGGGGAGCCATTTTCAAGTGATTTTGCATAGAAAGTATCGTAGTTTAGCCGTTATGTGTCCTCTTTTGGAACGATACACTGCGGAAATTGACATTGCTTTGCCCGCTACTATATAATATATAAGATACTTATCCTTGAAAGGAGAACAACATCTATGGATGACCCCGGGTCTATTAGTTATCTGGTAGCCGTCATTATCCTGTTCCTCATTCTCATTGTAGAGGAAGTCATTTACCTGGTTCGCTCTGCGCTGTCCGCGCTCACGGACTCCCGTGCGGAGGAACTGTCCGAACACCCGAAAAAACGGGTGCGCCAGCTTATCGCCAAGAAGGACGATGTGTTCCTGGCCATCTCTCTCACAAGCATCCTCATGACAACTCTGTTTGCCATGACCGCGACCCTTGCGTTTGCCCAGCCGCTCATGGACTGGATGAACGGACTCGGCCTGCCGCCGGTCTGGTGCACGGTTTTTGCCATGATCATCATCCCGTTCCTGTCAGCGGGCATCCTGATGACACTTACGGGTATCATCCCGCGGCGCATGGGACAGAAACGGCCGAACAGCGTTGTGACGCGGTTTGCCGGGTTCGGATACTTTGTCTATACGATCCAGCGGCCTGCCGTTGCCATCTGCTCCGGCATTTCGAATCTGCTGATGAAAGTACTCGGTGTCACCCGGCTGAAAGCAGAGGACCCGGTCACGGAAGCAGAGATCCTCTCTCAGGTCGAGACCGCCGGGGACTCCGGCGCCATCGACGATGAGCAGCGGGAAATGATCCACAACATTTTCGAATTCGACGACGTGCTCGTCTCCGACCTGATGACCCACCGGACGGACGTTTGCGCGGTCGTGGACTATACACCGGTCGCCGAAGTTCGCAATCTTGCCGTCGAGGAAGGATATTCGCGTATTCCGGTCTTCCATAAAACGATCGACGACATCGTCGGTATCGTCTATGTCAAAGACCTGCTGTCCTATGTGGGCGATTCTCTTCCGCCCCGTCTGTCTGCGAAAGATGTCATGCGGGAAGCGTTCTTTGTGCCGGAGACCATGCGCTGCGACAAACTGTTCAGGACCATGAACGAGAAACGCACGCAGATCGCCGTTGCCGTCGATGAATACGGCGGGACGGCCGGCATCATCACACTGGAAGACCTGCTCGAGGCCATCGTCGGCAGCATCCAGGACGAATACGACGAAGACGAAGAGGAAGAGATCGAACAGATCACCGAAAACGTTTTCGATTTTGACGGTGCCACCGACATCGAAGAAGTTGGGGAAGTCCTGGACATCGAGATCCCGGAAGGAGAATATGATACGATCGGCGGGTTCATCATCGCTCTGCTGGACCGTATCCCGGAAGACGGTACCGTCACCGAATGCGACTTTGAGGATGTCCATTTCACGGCGTCTGAGGTCGAAGACCGCCGCATCGGCAACGTCCGGGCGGAAAAAGTCCCGAAAACTGTCGAAACAACTGAAAACTAGTGCCGATTCGCGCATAATTTTCTCAACTTTCGTCAGTCTGAAACCCCTTGAATATTCAGGGGAGGGCAGTATAATAGTTAGTGTTAATTGACAATCTTTTGTCAGAGTAAATTTCTTGTATTTCTTTTTGGAGGTTTTATCCCATGGTTAAAGTTGCTATCAACGGATTTGGCCGTATCGGTCGTCTCGCATTCCGTCAGATGTTTGACGCGGAAGGCTATGAAGTCGTCGCCATCAACGATCTGACCGCTCCCGCAATGCTTGCGAATCTTCTGAAGTTCGATACCGCACAGGGCGGTTTCTGCGGACGCATCGGTGAAGGTCTTCATACGGTAGAAGCCGGTGAAAATTCCATCACGGTCGACGGTAAGGAAATCACCATCTATGCCGAGCCGGATGCCTCCAAACTTCCGTGGGGCGAACTCGATGTCGACGTCGTTCTCGAGTGCACCGGTTTCTACACCAGCAAAGCGAAGGCTCAGGCCCACATTGACGCGGGCGCCAAGAAAGTCGTCATCTCCGCTCCGGCGGGCAACGACCTTCCGACCATCGTCTACAGCGTCAACAATGACACCCTGACCAAGGAAGACACCATCATCTCCGCTGCTTCCTGCACCACGAACTGCCTTGCTCCCATGGCGAAGGCGCTCAACGACTACGCTCCCATCGTTTCCGGTATCATGTGCACCGTTCATGCTTACACCGGCGACCAGATGATCCTCGACGGTCCGCACAGAAAGGGCGATATGAGAAGAGCCCGTGCCGGCGCCGCCAACGTCGTCCCGAACAGCACCGGCGCTGCCAAGGCCATCGGTCTTGTCATTCCGGAACTGAACGGCAAACTCATTGGCGCTGCCCAGCGTGTCCCGGTTCCGACCGGCTCCACCACGCTCCTCTTCGCGGTCGTCAAGGCTGAGAACCTGACGGTCGACGGCATCAACGCTGCCATGAAGGCTGCAGCTTCCGAGTCCTTCGGCTACAACGAAGACCCGATCGTTTCCTCCGATGTCATCGGCATGAAATACGGTTCCCTCTTCGACGCCACTCAGACCATGGTCACCGAAGTTGGCGACGGTCTCTATGAAGTCCAGGTCGTTTCCTGGTACGACAACGAGAACTCCTACACCAGCCAGATGGTCCGCACCATCAAATATTTCGCGGAACTCGGCTAAGCGTTCTCAAACCCCAAAAACAAAAATCCCGCCTCAAACGAGGCGGGATTTTTTTATGTCTGTTTTCAGAATGTTCTCTTTGCCCAGGCGGCGCAGGCGGCGATGTCTTTGTCGTCCGGCTTGCCCTTGTGGAACTGCAGGAACTCACCCTTGCAGTGGAAATCGTTGTCAGAGACGGTGAGACCGAGCTCCGTGCAGAAAGGCTTGACATACTTCATGCTGGATTCCCAGAGGGCCGGGCAGCTGATGAGGTAAACGGTGCCGATCTTGTTCGCGTTGGCAGTCAGGAAGTCCTTGACCTGCTGCGGGATGGCGAATTTATAGGGGCTCGAGCCGAGGATGAGCTGGTCGACCGGCTCATCGAGCGGGACATCGACGCTCAGAGCTTCGACGCCGACGGCCTCGGCAGCAGCTTTGGCCAGCTTCTCGGTATTGTGGCTTTCGGTGTAATAACGGACTGCAATGCTCATGACAGTTCCTCCTTACAGAAGACCGGCGACGAATTTCTCGACGTTCGCCATGTCTTCAGTGGGCTCGAAACGGGCAACGACGTTGCCGTCACGGTCGACAATGAACTTCGTGAAGTTCCATTTGATGTTGGCGTTTTTCTTGAAGTTCCTGTCCTGGGTCTTCAGAAGGGCGTTCATCGCGACAGCTTTCGGACTTTTGCCGAAGCCTTCGAACCCCTGCTGGGACTTCAGATAGGTGTAGAGCGGCAGTTCGTTCGGGCCGTTGACGTCGGACTTCTTCATCTGCGGGAACTGCGTGTTGTAGCGCATGCGGCAGAACGAGGTGATCTCTTCGTCCGTGCCGGGGGCCTGCTCTTTGAACTGATTGCAGGGGATGTCGATGATCTCGAGGCCTTTGTCGTGGTATTTCTCATACATACCTTCGATCTCTTCGTACTGGGGCGTGAAGCCGCAGCCCGTAGCGGTGTTGACGATCATCATAACTTTGCCTTTGAAGTCGGCGAGAGCAACGTCTTCGCCGAGGCCGTTTTTGAGCGTGAAATCGTATACAGATGCCATATAAACTCCTCCTGAAAGGATAAATAGAACTTGCGGTTTGCTATGAGGCAATTACATTGTACACAATTTATCTATCGAAATCAAGCCCCTTTTTCAAAAAGAAAAAGGGCGATGGATGGCTTATAATGCAGTAATGATAAAGAATCCGACGATCACGAGCGCGGAGAGGCCGGCGATGATGTACATCGCTTTTGCGACTCTCAGGCTTTCCGCGTCTCCCCGGCGCTTTTCCACAAGGCCAAAGATGAGCATCAGGATCGGGATGAGCGCAAGGATGATATATGTGATGAAACTTGCGATGACGGTCCCTTCTCCGCTTTCCATTACTCCGATCATAGCGTTATTCCTCCTGTGATGTGTCGTTTTGGGTGTCGAGCATTGCCGACAGAATATGGTAAAGTCCGCCGCTGAGGGCATCCTTGTTTTCGTCTGTCAGGGATTCCACGTACCAATATCCGTTTTCCATTATAAGGGAAAATGTCGTTTCTGTGGAGTAGCTTTTTTCGCTTTGCTTCAATTCCAGAAGCGCGGCGCGGTCTCCGTTCGTTTCCAGATAAGTTTCTCCGATCGGGTAAGCGTGGATGGTCACGTCGACGGTGGCTGTTTTCCCGTTGATCGTATGAGAACCGATGTCATAGTCGAACTCGTACAGCATGGCAGAGAAGTCCTTGTTCTGTTCCTGCTCCTCCTCGCTCAGTTCGTCGGCGGCAGTTTCCGAGGGGTCCTCGTATTCGAGGATCAGTGTCATAAAATCGAAGTCCTCGACGGTGCCGGCATAATTGTTGGCGACCCTGGTCGAATTGAACGACGTGACGGCGTTCAAAAACTTTGTGACGGTCTTTTCCGGATGCATTCTCGGGTAAAGAAACCCGTAAGCGAAAACCAGCAGAACAATCGCAAGGATGGCTCCGGCCTCGATCAGATTTTTGTTTTGATTCTTCATAACGTTCGGTTCCTTTGAAGGTGGAAAGACAGCCGTGCCGACCGAGGAGGGCCTGATCTGGCACGGCTGTACGATCCGGGTATTCTTTAAGCTCCGGGGCTAATTTGCAGAGAATTGAAAACGATTATTTGATAGTAACGCGGCCTTCGTCCGGAAGGACTACATTGACGGTCTCTTCGCCATACTTCTCGTTGGTGAGAGTCCAGATGTGCCTGCCTTCCTTCTTGAAGCGCTGATACAGACAGATGATGTACATGATATCGAAGAAGACAACGCCGAAGATAAGGACTTTCGCGAGCGGGCGGAAGGTCGGGTTCAGCGCGTGGACAAGAGACAGGACCACACCGTCGCCGGTAAAGCGATCGATATACTGGACCATACAGAGCGCGCCCGCCAGGTCTGGTATCAGCGTACCTATCATCTTGCATATCGCGATATACATGCTCTGTCCGGCGGTGCTGCCTTTTCTGTAAAGCATCATCACGAAGCAGGACGAAATGAAAATGTTCTGGATGTAAGCGGAATAAGCTCCCATCAAATCGTCCCAGTCAAATCTTGCCGCGCAGACACAGGCAAAACCCCAGATGCCGACGACGGCCAGATATGGATAGAATAGTTTGTCTGACATGCCGGGTAGCGTGTAATGGAACTCGTCCCGTCCATAGCGGATCTTCAGGAAGACGATCACGCAGTCGAACATGAACCAGAGCGCATTGATGAGACGCTGTGCCGGAATGTGGATGTCAAAGACGAATGCATACAGGAATTCCCACGCAAGGTTCATACCGAGAACCATGAGGGGCATGCCGGCGGTTTTGTCTCTGAATCCTTTATAAATGATCAATGAATAAGCGACCAGCCAGAAGCACCCGCCAAAGAGGCAGAGGAAAATGCTGAGGGCGTCATTCAACATGATAAACGGGTTATCGAAGTTCAATGTGCCTTGCAGCTCCGCCCAGGTGTAGTTCCCCATGTTGTCATAGAGTTCCTGGGTGCTGGCTTCAATGGTCCGCGAGTAAGTCGGATGTTTTTCAATCGCCCGTTCCATGATGCCCTGTGCATAGTCACCATAGTACCACGATTTCATGAAATCCCACTGCTCCAGAAAAGCGGCCATTTCTCAGACTCCTTTCTCACTTCAATTTCAACAGTTTCTTTTAGCCCCAATACTGCTCCTTTTTATTATAAATGTACGCAAATATGCCGGGCAATTGACGCGGAAACCGAAATGGAGGAGAAAAATTCTTGGAAAAACAATAAATTGCACCAGCCGTATAAGAAACCCGCCAAAAGATATGCGGGTCCCATATGGATATTTCTTTCAAAAGCGTTTCTTCGTATAAAAAACTGTACATGTACAGTGAGAAAAATCCGTGCTATAATGGTAAAGGAGAAAGAAAAGAAGAAGGAGGGAGGCTCCTTGGGCCGACCAAGAAATGAGGAGGAAGTCGAACGTCTGCAGGCTGCCGCGTTCGAACTGTTTTCTTTAAAAGGCGTGGAGGCAACATCTTATTCCGACATTGCCAAACAGGCTTATGTGACGAAGTCGCACATCCAGCATTATTTTCCCAAAAAAGACAAACTGATTTCCAACTTTGTTTATAAAAGCATGGACAGCGTGATGGCCATTGCGGCGGAACTTCCGCAATTCGACACCTGTAATGCGCTGACACGGCTGATCATCGTAGATTACATCCAATTATATTATGCGATGAACAGCGAGAAGATGATCCGTATGAGTATGGATATCCTGCTCGATCGGGCGACCACGCAGACGGTCATTGACGCGGGCATCGAATACAACCTGATCTACCTCTTGAACGACGCTTCTCAGGACAATATCGTAGAGTTTGAAGACGCGATCCGCTTCCTTTACGGAGGCATTTACGATCGACTTTATGACTGCCTGTCCAAGCGGAAACCGTTTGAGATCAAGCCGTTCATCATCTACGGGATCCGAATTCTCGAGCCATATGTGAAGGAACCGGTCCCGGAGAGTCTGGTCGATGACCTGGAACAGATGAATCCGTGGCTGGACGAACAAAAATCAAAATATAATCGAATGTTATTCGGCCTGTAAAAAAGAAACAGCTGATCCGGAAGGATCAGCTGTTTTTCTTTCGTTCGATTTTTACGAATCGTGTATTCTTTTCGCCGGGGATCATGAGGCGGTAGAGAGCCTGCATGTCCGCGCAGCATTGGTCGAAGTCATCCGGCCCTCCGAGGTGCCAGACTGCGTAATCGACCGTAACGATATGGTTCTTCACATCCGTCTTTACACACCCGTTTCCGGCATAGAAGGAATCCCTTCGCATGCGCTCTTGGTGCTGCTTCTCTGTGCGGGCGCGGTCCAGGTCTTCTGTCTCCAGCAGGATGTACTTTCCGCGGTCCCGGCACAGTTCCGACAGACGAAGCAGGAACCGCCCGCCGAGACCCCGGTCCCGGAAGTCCGGCAGGATGGCGTAGTAGTCGAGCAGACAGGCGTCACAGTCCGGGCGTTCGACGAAGAACGCGTACCCGCGAAGAGACGCATTTCCCTCCGCGCCGGGGTCCTCAAACAGACCGACGGTAAAGTAGCAGTCCTTCTCCCACATACGCCGAATGCTCTTCCAGGGCTTCACTTCATCCATGGGAAAGTCCCGCTTCAGATGGTGTTTGTAAACGGAGGACGCCTCCTCAATGCTGAGGAGGCGGATGAATGTGTTCAATGTGCTTTCTCCTTTAAAACGTCAACGCCTTTCCACAGGTAGTGGTTCAGTGCCCAGAGGGCATAGCCGGCGGCGGTGACAGCGATGAGAATGACGAGGTTGATGACCCAGTTCGGAAGGCCTCCCTGCAGGTGGGGCAGGAGCAGTCCGCCGAGCCATTCCTGAATGGCGTAGAACTCGAGGGACATGGCGCCGTACCAGGCAAAGATTTTGATGATGGATTTGCCCACTTTGCTGCGGTCGAGCCGGTCACAGCATTTGACAATGAAAAACGTCAGGGAAATGCTGAGCAGGTAGTTCGGGATACGGCAGTTGCTGTCCGGGACCCCGAGCTCCAGACCCCTCTGGTTGGTCATGTAGCTGAGCCAGGCGCCGACCGCGAAGCAGAGGACCATGACGATCCAGAACAGGGGTTCTTTTCCTTCGATGGAGAAGGTGCCCTGCCGCTGCTCCTTCGGCAGCTTGTTCTGCTGGGTCATCCAGCCGAGCTGGACGCCGGTCAGGAAAATGGGGATGCGGTTGACGAAACCGTAGAGGTCCGCTCGGATGATGCCGGTGCAGCTGTACGAGATGGCGGCCCAGACGGCCAGCGCGGCCAGCGTGAAAATCAGCTGGTTTTTGGCGCGGGAAAAGAAATGCCAGTACAGCGGGAACACGACGTATAACGTCATGATGGCCGGAATGAACCACAGGAAGCTGTACATGTTGTGGGCGTAAAAGTTGAAGCCTGTGACATTCTTGATATAGTCCAGCAGAGACCAGTGCCAGGTGATCGCCATGCAGAGGGCGGCCACCAGGGTGGGGATGGCGATGCGCTTCAGGCGCTTCAGCCAGAACTGACCGAGGCTGTACTTGCGCATGGCAAAGGTGAGCCCGATGCCGGACACCAGGAAGAAGAGGTCCGGGCCGAAGATGATGCTTCGGTGGAACACATCTTCCGCGTGCAGCAGGGTCTCATTGCCCATAAACAGGTACTGCCATTCGTGGAAATAGACGATCGTCAGTGCCGCGAAACCCATGACGACTCCGCGGTACTTCGATAAAAGTTGTAACATGCTTATTTCTTGAACAGGGTATCCATGAGTCCGCGGCCGAGGGAGGCGCCGAGGTTGCCGCCGAGCTTCTTGCCGAAGTCGCCGCCGATGGCTTTGCCGACTGCCTGGCCGACTTCCCGGCCGACGGTGCTGCCGCCGGATTTCGCGACGTTGCGGACACTGTTCTGGACCTGTTTTTCCTTCTTCTCTTTTGCTTTCTGCGCTTCTTTTTCTGCTTTTTCCGCTTCCTTCTGGGCGGCTTTTTCCGCATCTGCCTGGGCTTTTGCGGCGGCTTTTTCTGCGGCGATGCGCTCTCTTTCGGCCTGCTTGATGGCGTCGGCTTCCGCTTTGGCTTTCGCCTTCTCTTCCGCGGCGGCAGCCTTCTCGGCTTCCTTCTGCGCAAGTTTGGCGGCTTTTTCCGCTTCCGCGGCTTCGGCGTCCGCGAGGTTCTTTCTCTGCAGGAACTCGAAGGCGGAGTCGCTGTCCACATAGGAACCGTATTTATTGTTGAGGATGTCGCCCTGGATGATGGCGGAGCGGGCTACGTTGTCGAGTGTGCCCATGAGGCTCTGAGGCGGCAGGATCTTGCACTTCTGGACCAGTGTCGGAACGCCGCCTTCGTCGAGGACGGAGATGAGCGCTTCACCGGTGCCGAGCGCCAGAAGGGTCTCATAGGTGTCAAATGCCGGGTTGACACGGAAGGAGTCGGAAGCGGCCTTGGCCTTCTTCTGCTCCGCCGGCGTGTAGGCATGGAGCGCATGCTGGACTTTATTGCCGAGCTGGGCGAGGACCCCGTCCGGGATATCCGCCGGGTTTTGAGTGATGAAGTAGATGCCGACACCCTTGGACCGGATGAGTTTGACGACCTGCTCGATCTTCTGGAGAAGTTCCTTGGAAGCGTCGTCGAAAAGCATGTGCGCTTCGTCGAAGAAGAAGACGATCTTCGGTTTCTCCGGGTCACCTACTTCGGGCAGGGTCTCATAGAGTTCGGACATCATCCACAGCATAAACGTGGAGTACATGGTGGGGTTGTTCATGAGTTTCTGGCAGTCCAGAATGTGGATCTTGCCTTTGCCGGAAGCGTCGGTCGCCAGCCAGTCGTGGATGTCGAGGGCCGGCTCGCCGAAGAACTGGTCACCGCCTTCTGCCTCGAGGGCAATGACGGAGCGGATGATGGAGGTCAGACTCTGCTTCGCGATGTTGCCGTAGGTCAGGGAATAGTCCTTCGCGTTTTCGCCGACATAAGTCAGCATGGAACGCAGGTCCTTGGTGTCGATGAGAAGGAGACCTTCGTCATCGGCGATTTTAAAGATGACCTGCATGATGGCGGACTGGGTGTCGTTGAGCCCGAGGATGCGGGAGAGGAGGAGCGGACCGACTTCGGAGACGGTGGCGCGTAAGGGAAGGCCCATTTCCTGGTAAACGTCCCAGAACGTGACGGGATAGCTTTGGAAGGAGTAGCCGTCCGCGGCAAGACCCATCGCGTCAACGCGTTTCTGGACGTTTTCGTTCATGGTGCCGGACTGGCAAAGAGAGGCAAGGTCGCCTTTGGCGTCAGCCAGGAAGACCGGGACGCCGGCGTCTGAGAAGGACTCCGCCATCACGCGCAGGGTCGTTGTTTTACCGGTACCGGTGGCGCCGGCGATGAGACCGTGCCGGTTCGCCTTGTTCAGCGTGATAAATACCTTTTCGCCATCGGCGTTGCCGATGTAAAGCTTGTTGTCGAGTAACATAACGTTCCCTCCATCATAGAAGTTTTGGATTCATATTCTTTATTATTTTACCGTATTTCGGCGCAAAAAGAAATCCCCCGGAGTTCACCGGGGGATCCTCTTTTGGAAATTTGTATTAGAAGAAAACCAAACGGGCTTTAAGCGTTCAGGGGTTTTCTGGTCCAGGGGTTCTTGCCTTCATGTTTGAACTGCTTGTAGAGTAGGACGATGTAGGTGACATCGAAGATCATGCAGCCGATAATGAGCATCTTCATGAGCGGCATGAAGCCGGGGTTCAGGAAGTCGGTGACCTTGATGCCGTAGGCCAGCATACAGGTGATGGCACCCATGGCGCTCGGCGCGACCGTTCCGAAGAATTTCAGGATGGCGATGTACATGGACTGACCGTCGGTGCTGCCCTTTCTGTACAGCATCTGAACATACAGCGAGGAAATGAAGATGTTCTGCAGGTATGCCGCATAGGCGCCCTGGTGGTCTTTCATTTCGATCGAGATGCAATAGACACCGATAAAGGACAGGAAGATGATGAGGCACAGGTACGGATAGTAGAGCTTGTCGCCCATGCCCGGAAGGGCCTTGTGATATTCATCCTTGCCATATTTGAACTTCAGGTACAGGATGACGCAGTCAAAGACAAACCACATGGCGTCCATGGCCCGCTGTACCGTGGTCTGGCCGGCAATGTTCATGACACTGGTGTCGGACAGGAACGGGGACCCGCAAAATGCGAAGATGAATTCCCAGGACCAGTTGAGGCCGAGGACCAGCAACGGCATGCCGGCCGTGTGGTCTTTGAAACCACGGTAAATGATGTTGATGTATGCCAGCGTCCAGAAGATGCCGGAGATGAGCGTCAGGATGACGTAGAGAGCTCCGTCCGGAATGGCGATCTGTGAAATGGTGAGGTCCGGAATGGGACCATGAAGAATCGTATTCATGAACAGCTATCCCCCTTATTCGTCATCGTCTTTATCGCCGGCATAACCGGCGAATTTGTAGGCCAGGATCGGAGCAACGATCACTAATGCCAGTTCGACCCAGAGGGCCCAGAAGATGAACATAAAGTCATTTCTCCTTTCAATTCTCTCAAACCTTGGGTATAATGGACCTTGGGATACGCGTATCGGATACGCGAATAGGATACATGTACCCCAATCAAGCTCATTTTAGACCCATCGGTAAAGAAATGCAAGACAGCAGAATGGCTGAAAATGGAGAAAAAGGTTTGTAACAATCGACGAACGGCCAAAATGTGACTTTGGCCCGTCTATTGACGTATAATGGGTCGAAAGAAAACAGAGAGAGGAAATGATATGGCAAAACCAAAAAACATGGAGGAGCGGAACCGGATCGAGAAAATCGCCTTCCGGATCTTAACGGATAAGGGTGTTTCCAATACTTCGTTTGCCGACATCGCGTTAAAGGCAAATGTGACCCGATCCCTCGTTCAGCATTATTTCCCCAAAAAAGATATTTTTATTGAAGACTTCATCAGCCGCTGTCTTTCCGAGATCGCCGGCATTGTGGAGAAGAGTGACTATATTGACGACTCGAATCCGGTCGAGCGGCTTTACGCCATCGGATACATCACCTTTGAGTTCCTGCTTTATAACCGCCAGATGGAAAACCTGAAGCAGGATATTCTCCGCACAAGGGACAATACCATGCTCATAGTGGACGACGTCATTATGTGGGCGGAGAACTACCTCGAAGATCAGCCGGACACCATGAAGGATAAGGTGGCGGAAGCCATTCGGTATTCCATGGGCGGCGCGTTCGAGCAGATTTATGCCTGCCTGGAAAAAGGCCTTCCGATCGACGGGGACCGCATTTCGGAACAGGTCATCAAAATCATGAATGCCGAGTTAGACCTTCCGGCCCGGTCGCTCTCCGTCCCGGCCCGTATCCCGAAAGACTGGCTGGCAGAACAGGTGCAGCACCTGAACAAGACCCTGCTGGGATGAATGAAGAAAAAGAAAAGACCCCGGAACCATCCGGGGTCTTTTTAAATACTGTCAAATCCATTTTCTCCAGCGGAAGAAGATAAATTCCAACGCCAGGATGACGAGAGCCAGACAGATGACATATGGATAGCCGTGCACCCAGTTGAACTCCGGCATGATGAGGTTCATGCCGAACCAGCCGGTGATGAGCTGCAGGGGCAGGAAGACCGCGGTAAAGACGGTCAGGATCTTCATGGTCTTGTTCTGTTCGAGGTCGATTTGTGCCTGATAGGCCTCGCGGACCTGCTCCAGATACTCCTGGTTTCGTAGGATGAAGTCATAAAGCCGGTCAAATTTTTTATCGATGAAGACGAATTCCGGCTCCATGTCCGCCAGTTCGTCGGACAGCAGTTCCATTTCTTCGTAATACCGTTTTTTCGCGGAGATTTCCCGGCGCATTTCCATGATGGCAGCAATGCCGTCTTTGTCAGGAAGCGCGTCTTCCGAGAACAATTCGTCTTCCAGCGCTTCGATCCGGTCCTCCAGGCGCTGCAGTTCATAAATGTCGGAAGAGGTCAGCGATACGAAGAACGAGAAGAGTTCATCGAACCCGCGCTCGTGGTCGATGTCGCTCGCTTTTTCAATGAGCCGCGGAGTATTGGTCATGAGGCTGCAGCGTTCTTCGTTGGCGAACAGCACCGCGCCGTGCTCGTCGGCCGTATGGAAGGAGACCAGCAGGGCACCGTTATGCGTGCGGACGACGTAGTCCCGCGCGCCCCGGACTTCCCGCTTGGTCGGCATGTCGATGTATTTGTAGAAGTCTTTGGACTCCTCCGGAGAAAAGATCTGGATCATCGCATGGACCTCCTTCCGTTTCGTAAAATCTGTTTCCATTCTATCATAAAGTGCCGGGAAAATCTTGTCTTTTTGGGGTTGTATTTCGGCGCAAAAAGGAGCACAATGTCGGAGGAAATCATTTGACCCTTAAAGGAGGGCATTCTCATGAAAAAACGTTTTCTCATCCTGATGAGCACAATGGTGCTTCTGGCGGTCCTGACGACCTCGCTGCTCGGCTGCACGAAGAAGATCGACGAGACGCCGGTCAGCACGGCCATTACAGAAGAGACGACGGTCGAAGACTCGACGGCAGCGGAAGAGACCACGGCGGCGGCCAAAGATGCAACGACGAAAAAGACCTCGACAAGCCTTGCCGGCAGCTGGCAGGACCGTGTCAGCCAGAGAGCCAACATGGATATCAAGTCCAAAGGCGGCAATGCGTACAGCATCCTTGTCCATTGGGGTTCCACTTATAATGAGTACTATCAGTGGACCATGAACGCCACCTATGACCCCGCAACCGGTGTCCTGTCCTATAGCGGATGCAAAAAGGAAGCGGTCATGACAGACGACAACGGCGAAGACAGTGTGACGGACGTCTTCTATGAAAACGGCACCGGCAAGTTCGTTATGAAGAACGGCGAGCTGTCCTGGCAGGCCGACAACGACCCGGACACGAGCATTTGTGTCTTTGTCCGGTAAACAGAACAAAAAAAGACCCCGGAGGATCCTCCGGGGTCTTTTTATGTTAAGGTTACGCAAAGATGGGGGCCAGAGCGGCAGCCAGCTTGTCTTTGTGTGCTTTCGCGTCGGCAAGGTCGGTGCCCTTGGTGGTGTAGTAGGCTTTGATCTTCGGCTCGGTGCCGGAGGGACGGACCACGACGGTCTCGCCGTTCTCCAGGCTGTAGGTCAGGACGTTGGACTTCGGAAGACCGGTCTCTTCGGGCTTCAGGTAGTCCGTGACTTTCGTGATGCCGATACCGGCGATGTCCTTCGGCGGATTCTCGCGGAGAGAAGCCATCATACCGGCCATTTTCTCCATACCGGTGAGACCCGGGAATTCGAAGCTGTCAACGGTGTTGAGGTAACGGCCGTATTCGGCATAGATCTCTTCCAGACGCTGTTTGATGGAAGAACCGATGCTTCTGTAGTATGCCGCCATTTCGCAGATGAGCATGGAGGCGATGACCGCATCCTTGTCGCGGACATAAGGACCTGCAAGGTAGCCGTAGCTCTCTTCAAAGCCGAAGAGGAAGCGCTCGACTTCGCCGTCTGCCTCGAGCAGCGCAATCTGATCGCCGATCCACTTGAAACCGGTCAGGGTCTCACGCATTTCGACGCCATAGTGCTCACAGACCAGATTCGCGAGCGGGGTGGAGACGATGGACTTGCAGGCGACCGGATTTTCCGGCATGGTACCCTGTTCAATCTTGCCGGCACAGATGTAGTCGAGGAGCAGGACGCCCATTTCGTTGCCGGAGACAAGTTCGAAAGAACCGTCCGGGCACTTCATGGCGACACCGACGCGGTCGGCGTCCGGGTCTGTGGCAAGGAGCAGGTCTGCGTCAACTTCTTTCGCGAGGTCGACACCCAGCTGCATGGCCTCGAGGATCTCGGGGTTCGGATAGGGGCAGGTGGTGAAATAGCCGTTCGGGTATTCCTGCTCGGGAACGATCGTGATGTCCGTAATGCCGATGTCCTTCAGGACCGTGGTGACCGGGACGAGACCGCAGCCGTTGAGCGGGGTGTAGACGAGCTTGAGACCGGCGTCCTTCGCAAGGCCCGGACGGACCTGATAGGATTCGACGGAATCATAGAATGCCCGCTTGCAGTCGTCGCCGACGAATTTGATGAGGCCCTGGGAAACGCCCTTGGCAAAGGAGATGTACTTCGCGCCGGTCAGGACGTCGGTCTTCTGGATGGCTTCGTAGACGATACCGGCGGCTTCGTCGGTCATCTGGCAGCCGTCGGGGCCGTATGCTTTATAGCCGTTGTAAACTTTCGGGTTGTGGGACGCCGTGACCATGATGCCGGCGTTGCAGTTGTAATACCGGGTGGCAAAACTGAGCGCCGGGACCGGATTCAGAGCGTCATAGATGCGGACTTTGATGCCGTTCGCGGCAAGGACACCGGCCGCGGCTTTCGCGAAGTCCCAGCCCTTCAGACGGGAGTCATACGAGATGGCAACGGTCTGTGTGCCGCCCTGCGTTTTGACCCAGTCGGCAACGCCCTGGGTGGCCTGGCGGACGACCCAGATATTCATGCGGTTCGTGCCGGCTCCGAGTGTGCCGCGCAGACCTGCCGTGCCGAATTTCAGGGAAACGGCGAAGCGGTCTTCAATGGCGGCTTCATCGCCTTCGATGCTCAGCAGTTCCGCTTTCAGGTCGAAGTCTTCGAGTTCTGCTTCCAGCCAGCGTTTGTAATCGTCCATGTACATAATGTTTACCGTCCTTCCGGGGAAAAGTTGTTCACCTTTCAGTTTAAAGGAACAGCATTTTCACGTCAAGAATAACGGGCGCAAAATGTCAGAGAATTTGATATAATGAATCCGAGATTATATGCGAGATAAAAAGAGGGATTTTATGGCAAACGACCGCAACGGTTTCGATCGGGACCTTACCCTGACCACGCTGGATGCAGTCAGCGCGGAACTGCGAGACTTCCTGGAGGCCCATGGCGCGGATGAAAAGGAAACGACCAATGGACTTCTGCTCCTGGAGGAGATTTCTGTCCGATTCTTCGAACACGCACCGGACCTTCCGGTCCATGTGCGGGTGCGCAGCCGCTTTGGGACGGTCCGGGTCTTGCTGACGCAGGAAAGCGAGGAGTTCGACCCGATCGCCGAGATCCGCGACTGGGGAACGGAATCCGAGGATTACTTCCGTACGCTCATTTTCCGGGCGAACGCGGAGAAGCTGGATTACGCCCGGCAGAACGGAAACAACGTCGTCGTCATCAAGGCGCGAAAACCCAAGTTCCATATGATGCTGCTGGCGTTCCTCATGCTGGTCTTCGGCACGGCGCTGGGTCTGTTCATCGTTCATATCACGTCTCCGGATGTGGCGGCCGGCATCGACTTTCAGGTGTTCGATACGATTCGGACCATGTTCTTCAATGCGCTGGGAATGCTCATCGTTCCTATGATCTTTTTCTCGATCGTCACGACCATCTCGGGTCTGTCGAGCCTGTCCGACACTGGCCGGCTCGGCGGCAAGGCTGTCCGCACCTATCTGTTCACTACGGTCATGGCCATCCTCGTCGGTTTCGCAGGTGCATTCCTGCTGCTGCCGCGGCATCTGCCGGATGCGGTCATGAATCTTTCCGGGGGCGCAGCGGCCGGGAAAGCGACCGATATCCATGTCCGGGAGGCGATCATCAGCCTCATCCCGGAGGATCTCATCGCTCCCATCCAAAACGCGAATATCCTGCAGGTCATGCTGCTGGCGGTCTTCGTTGGCATCGCCCTCGGCGCTTTGAAGGAGAAGATCAAGGTCCTGAACCGTCTGGTGGAAGACCTGACCAAACTGTTCCAGGAACTGGTCAATATCGTGGCCAGCTTTATGCCGCTGGTCACGCTGGTGGCAACGGCGTCCCTGATGATCACCGTCGGCCTGCCGGTCCTTCCGCTGCTCGGGCGGCTGGTGCTGGCTGAATTCATCGCCATTGTGGCCATGTGGTGCCTTTACTCGCTGCAGCTTCTGGCCCACGGCCTTTCGCCGGTGCCTTTCTGGAAAGCGCTCCCGGGCTATTTCAAGAAATCCGGCCTGCCGAATTACAGCGGCGCATACCTGCCCCATTCCATGGAACTGTGCACCCGGAAATTCGGCGTTTCGCCCCGGGTTGCGTCCTTTACGACGTCCCTCGGCGCCACCATCAATATGGATGGTGCCTGTATCCACTTCGTTCTCTGCAGCGTGCTGTTCGCGCGGCTTTACAGTGTTCCGCTGACGGGCAGTATGATCGCGACGATCACACTGGCAGTCTTCATTCTTTCCATGGGCGATTCGGCTGTCCAGAATTCAAGCCTGATCACCATGACCGGGATCCTGACGATGATGGGAGTGCCCACCGCGGCGCTCGGACTCATCCTCGGTGTCGACATGATCCTCGATATGTTCCGCTGCGGCTCGAACATCATCGGAGACCTTGCCGCTACGCTCGCCATCGGGAAATCCGAAGGGGAAATGAAAATCGAAAAATACAGGGAATCCTGAGCTTATGAAAAAGCGGCCCGCCGATGGCGGGCCGCTTTTTTCATGATTTATCGCATCTTTTTTCGAGCGTCAGGATGTTGTAATTGTTGGATCTTGCATAGTCGACACGGTCCATGGTCTTTTTGACGAGATAAATGCCAAGCCCTCCGACTTCGCGGTCTTCCGCGGAAAGCGAAGTGTCGGGGTCTTCCTTTTTCAGCGGATCGTATTCCGTGCCCGAGTCAAGGAAGTGCATGATGACGGTGTGCGTGTCCATGTCATAACCCATGCGGATGAGCGCATCGCCGACGCCGGGAGCATAGGCGTAGTTCGCGATGTTGACGAACACCTCTTCGGTTGCGAGGAGGATCTGCTGCTGCGTTGCTTCCGGAATGTCCAGGATGTGGAGCATTTCGTGGACCCAGTCCGTGACCGCTTCCAGGTTTTCCGGCACCGCCTGGATCTTCAGAGTGCGCAGATGGCGGTTCGGGCCGTGGTATTGCAGAGCGAGCAGAGTGATGTCGTCTGCCTGCGGGGTGTCTCCGGCAAATTCCTGAATGGAACTCATCAGGTTGCCGATCAGTTCGTCGGGCGACGCGTGGGGCGATTCGTTCATGGCACTCAGCATACGGCCCGTCCCGAACAGTTCCTCGGCTTTGTTGGCGGCTTCCGCCACACCGTCGGTATAGACGCAGAGGGTGTCGCCGGGCTGAAGAACGATCGTTTCCTCCCGGTATTTCGACCCGCTCATGCCGCCGAGAACGAACCCGTGCCGGTCTTTGAACAGATCAAAAGTGCCGTCGGCGCGGCAGATCGCGGGGTATTCATGCCCCGCGTTGGCGGTCGTCATAACACCGGATGTGACATCCAGGATGCCGAGCCATGCCGTGACGAACATGTTCTGCTCGTTCGATTCGCAGAGCTGGGCGTTGACGTCTTCGAGGATCTCTTTCGGCGTGCCGCCGAGCTGCGCGCGGTTTTTGATGAGGATCTTGGAGACCATCATGAACAAAGCGGCCGGGACGCCTTTGCCGGAGACGTCCGCCATGACGAGGGCCAGGTGCTCGTCGTCCACGAAGAAGAAATCGTAGAAGTCGCCCCCAACCTCTTTGGCAGGTTTCATGGTGGCATAAAGGATAAATTCATCGCGCTCGGGGAACGGCGGGAAAATATTCGGAAGAATGCCTTTCTGGATGGCGCTGGCAACATTCAGCTCGCCTTCCATCCGGTCCCGCTGGGAGGTGACCGTTTTCAGGTTCTCCGTGTAATTCTGGATGGCGTATTCCATTTTGTCCACGTGCATGGCCAGCAGCTTGACTTCGTCCTGGCCTCGGGTGGAATCCGTCAGGGAAACCTCAGGCAGCGTGTTCTCCCGGGAAAAACGAACCGTCTCGGTCGCGATCCTCCGGATCGGTTTTGCTACATAACGGGTCAGGATGCGGCCGAACAGAAGAATCGCCAGCAGGCTGATGAGCAGCGTGGCCAAAGCAACATTGCGCAAAAAGTCGTTCCGGGCGCCCTGAAGCGCCGACATCTGCTGCTGGACCGACATGATCCCGACAACCTTGCCGCTGCTGTTTTTGACCGGGACGAGCGTGGTCACATGAGCGCCGGTCGTTGTCTGGCTTGCGCTGCGGTAGACCCGTTCTTCCTCGCTTTTGCCTTCCATGATGAGCTTGTACTTTTGTGCGTATTCCTCGCTGCCGGGTTCCCGGATGAAACCGGGCTCATAGGGGGTAAGGCCGGTATTCTCGCCGACGGTCTCGAACAGGAACTGGATCTGATGGAAATCCGGGTCCAGAGGTATGATGACATAAATGAACGCGGCGTCCATTTTTTGCGTCAGCCCGTCGAGGCGATGCATGGCCGTTTTATATTCATCGGACTGCTGATATTCCTCATCAAGGTAGTCATCGATGCGGTCGCCGTTGAGGACACCGGATGCCAGACGGGCGATCCGGATGCCGTTTTCGGCATAGCGTTCATTCAGTGTCGTCGTGAATTCCCGGTAACCGATGGTCCCGGTGATCAAAGCGAACAGCAGCAAGATCAGCATGAAACCGGCAATAATGGAAACGGCCAGTTTTGTTTTGATTGCTTTCAGCATGTCGTCTCTCCGTTATTCGATGGTCAGGATGTCCACAAACCCGGTGATCTCCAGAACGTCCCGGACCGAGGAAGCTACGTTTTTCAGCGTCAGTTCACCCTGGATCGTTTTTCGGGCCGTCAGAAGGACCCGCAGACCAGCGCTGGAAATATAGGCAAGGTCCGTAAAATCCATGATGATGTCAGTGACTCCGGCGCCTTCTTCGGCCAGTTTTTCCCGCAGCTGCGGCGCAGTAACGGTGTCCAACCGTCCGGCAAGGGCAACATTCAGCAGGGTGTCCTGCTTATCGGTAGTAATGGTGAGCATAGGGGAAACTCTCCTTTAATCAATAATCTTCCTCATCATTATAACACAGTCTTTGCGTTCCACGGAGGTCTATATTATAATGAACGAAAACTTGGAAAAGGAGGGAGCGCTATGGCGGAGGGATTCCTGCCGGTCTCGAAAAAAGACCTTGCGGAGCGTGGCATCGAACAAATGGATTTTGTCTATGTCTGCGGCGATGCATACGTCGACCATCCGAGCTTTGGCGCGGCCCTCCTGTGCCGCCTGCTGGAAGCCCACGGGTTCACCGTCGGGATGATCGCCCAGCCGGACTGGAAACGCCCGGAGAGTGTGGCGGTTTTCGGAGAACCGCGGCTCGGCTTCCTCGTTTCCTCCGGCAACATGGACTCCATGGTCAACCATTATACCGTTGCGAAGCGCCGCAGAAAGACCGACGCCTACAGCCCGGGCGGTGTCATGGGGAAACGGCCGGACTACGCGGTCATTGTGTATTGCAATCTGATCCGGAAGACCTATAAAACCACCCCGATCATCATCGGCGGTCTGGAAGCCTCGCTGCGCCGCCTCGGTCATTACGACTACTGGTCGGACAAAGTGCGCCGCTCTGTTCTGCTGGACTCCGGCGCGGACCTGCTCTCCTATGGAATGGGAGAACACTCCGTCATTGAAATCGCGGAAGCGCTGGACAGCGGGATCCCTGTCTCGGATATCACCTTTATTGACGGGACCGTCTATAAGACCCGGGTGGAAGAAGATATTTACGATGCCATCCGCCTTCCGGATTTCGAACGCATTTCCGCGGTCGGAGAAGACGGGGCCTATACCGAAAAGGCGAAACGTGCCTACGCGGAGAGCTTCCGCACCCAATATAAAAATACCGACCCGTTCAACGGACAGCGGCTTTATGAATGTTATGACGGAAGTCTGTTTGTGGTCCAGAACCCGCCGGCCGCACCCCTGACGACGCAGGAGATGGACGACATCTATGCCCTGCCGTATATGCGCTCCTGGCACCCGATGTACGACAAAGCCGGCGGTATTCCTGCCCTGTCAGAAGTCAAATTCTCTCTGACCTCCAACCGCGGCTGTCCGGGAGACTGCAATTTCTGTGCGCTCACGTTCCACGAGGGGCGGATCGTGCAGGCCCGGTCGCAGGAATCGATCCTGGAAGAGGCAAAGGGATATCTGGAGGACCCGGAGTTCAAAGGATACATCCATGATGTCGGCGGCCCGACGGCGGAATTCCTCGCGCCCGCCTGCTCCAAGCAGATGAAAGCCGGCGCCTGTCAGGATAAGACCTGTATGTGGCCGGACCTGTGCCCGGCCATGGAGGTGGACCATTCGGACTACCTGGAACTGCTTCGCAAACTTCGCTCGATGGACGGCGTGAAAAAGGTCTTCGTCCGCTCCGGGTTCCGCTACGATTATCTGCTGGCAGACCCGAACAAGGAGTTCCTCGAAGAGATCTGCCGCTATCATGTCTCCGGCCAGCTGCGTGTGGCACCGGAACATGTATCCGACGCGGTCCTGTCCAAAATGGGCAAACCCAGTGTCAACAAATACAACCGTTTCGTCAGGGAATTCGATGCGGTCAACGAAAAGTATCAGCTGAACCAGTTTCTGGTACCATATCTCATGTCTTCCCACCCCGGAAGCCGGCTGCAGGACGCGATCCTGCTGGCAGAGTACCTGAACAAACACAAACTCAACCCGAAGCAGGTCCAGGACTTCTATCCGACCCCCGGCACCATGTCGACGGCGATGTATTTTACCGGTCTCGACCCGAACACCATGAAGCCGGTCTATGTGGCGACCGACCCGCACGAAAAGGCGATGCAGCGCGCCCTCATCCAGTACCGCGACAAGAAGAACTGGCCTCTGGTGCGCGAAGCGCTCCGTACCGCCAAACGCTTTGACCTCATCGGCACATCGCCCCACTGCCTTGTGCCGCCGGAAAAACCGAAAAAACTCCGCTGAACTCAGCGGAGTTTTCTTTGTGTCAGAATTGTAAATTCGGGCGCAACTAGTTTTTGCGTAAACTGATTTATTTAATAAAGATGCTACCATGAAGCTGGAAGCAGGGGCCTTCCAATCAATTCATAAAGGAGGCTTTTTATGGCAGACGCAAAAACCCCGATGGAGCTCCAGGCGGAGCGCGATCAAATTTTCCAGGACTTCTATTCAAACAAAATCCCGACGCGGATGCCGGTCACGGCCTCCCTGCAGAACCCGGCGGTCGCCGGTTACTGCGGACAGGACCTCATGACCTGGCACTATGACGCTATGTCGCTGTTCCCGGCGTATGAAGAGATTGCCGACAAACTGTATACCGATACCAACCCCTTCATGCCGCCGGCAGTCATTGCCCGCCCGGCAACGCACTACCAAATCCTGAATTCACAGTCTTTCATTATGGCGCCGAACGGCCTCGTTCAGCACCCGGAGGTCGTCGGTATGTTCGACACCGAATACCCGGACCTCATTGAAAAAGGTTTCGACTTCCTGATCGAGACAGTGGTCCCGCGTCAGCAGAAGAACCTTGATCCTGCGGACCCCATGAAAATGGCCTGGACCATCCATATGGCGGTCAACGAGCGTTCAAACGAATTCGCGAGTTACTTCCCGGCCTATTTCGGGCTGAATGCCAAATACGGCTACCATGTCGGCGGCACGCTCGGCGCGCATGGCTTTGCCGAAGCGCCGTTCGACTTCCTGGCGGACCAGCTGAGAAGCTTCTCCGGTATTTCCCTCGACGTCCGCCGCCACAGAAGCGAGATCAAAGAGGCCTGCGAAGTCCTGACGCCCATCATGTGGAAAATGGGCCGTCCGCCCTATGTGGACTATCAGACGAACGTCTTCTATCCGCTGCACATGCCCACCTTCATGAGAGAGAAGGACTTTGTTGAACTCTGGCTACCGTCTTTCAAGAGAATCATGGAACAGGACATCGCCCGCGGTATCCGTCCGTGGATCTTCCTCGAAGACGACTGGACCCGCTACCTTGATATCGTTGTCAGCGAATTCCCGGCAGGCTGCGTCCTTGAGATCGACGAAGGCGACCCGCAGCTGTTCAAGGACAAACTGGGTAAGAAGTTTATCCTGAACGGAATGTTCCCCATTCAGAACATGCGGGATTACGACACGCCGGAACTGCTCGACAAGGCAAAAGAATTCCTCGACATCATGCTCCCGGGCGGCGGTTATATCTTTGGCTTTGACAAGGGTCCGCTGGTCGCAGGCGATATGGAACTCGATAAATACTGCGCACTTCTGGAGTTCGTTCGTGACTATTCGCACTACGACAATGCAGGCGAGCCGTTTGGGACCCCGCTCAGCGAGGCCGGCGTTACGCTTGACCCGTCTATGGATGAACCGATCAAGTCGAAATATCTGTTCGACTGGGATGCCTACAAAGCCCAGTATCCGCTGGCGCCCGACGCGTCCCGCGCGAAACTCGAAGCAGCCAATGCCCAGACCTTTGCCTGGTATATGAACCTGCTCGTATAAACCCAACCATCAAAAAAGCCGCCTCTTACGAGGTGGCTTTTTTGAATTCGTCTAACAGGTATTGCCGCAGGCGTTCATAGGTCTCCCGGTCCTTCCCGCCGGCGGGTTCGCCGTCGAGCTCATTGGCAAACCGGCAGAGGTTGCTGGAACTGGTCATGAGGATCTCATCGGCATTGCGCAGGTCGTCCAACGTGTAGGCTTCTTCCTTGTAAGGGATGCCAAGGGCCTCGCAGGCCCGCAGTAAATGGGCCCGGGCGATGCCCGGCAGGATCAGGTTGTCCAGCGGCGCCGTGTACAACGTGCCGCCTTTCAGGATGTGGATGTTGCTGTGGGAACCTTCCGTCACCCGGCCGCCGGGGCGGTACAGGACCGCTTCCTGGCAGCCTGCCTGTTTCGCGGCCTCTGACGCCATGACGGCAGGGATGAGGTTCAGCGTCTTGATGTTGCAATGGAAGAAGCGGGTGTCTTCCCGGGTGATCATTTTGAGCGGCTCCGTGCCGTCGGCGATGGTTGCCGGATTGAGGGTGATCCACAGGTTGCCGGGCCCTTCCGTGTAGGCATGCTGCCGGGGGACTCCGGCGGCGCGGGTGACCTGCATATAGACAAACAGATCGCCCGAGTCCATCTCGTGGACCAGCTTATTCAAAAGATCTTTCAATTCGTCTTTTGTGACCGGCATCTCGATGCCCAGCCATTCCGCATTGCGGAAGAACCGGTCGATGTGCTCATCGATCGCGAAAATATGGTAGTTCCGGCAGGGACCGGCATCGTAGACACCGTCTCCGAACCAGGAAACTCTGTCATTCATCGGGACCGTCATCTCTTCCAGCGGTCCGTATGTTCCATTGTAATATCCAAGGCGTTCCATGCTGTATCCTCCTTTTCTCTGATTGGTTATTTTCCGGTCTTCCACTCGATGGGGTGCCATTCGATGAACCGGTTCTGCATGAAAACGTCATCGTATTTTTCGTCAACATATTCTTCCAGCTTGGTGAGCGGCGGGATGTCATACCGTCGTTCGGCCCAGCGGACGATGCACACTGCGGTAAATGCCAGGTCGATCGTCAGGAAGATGGACAACATGACGTAGGCGATGTGCCAGCCGTGAGTCTGCATGAAGGAGTACGCCGTGTCGATGTGCGGAATAGCGAAACTGAAGAGCAGGCCGAGGGCGCCCCAGGCGGCCGTCATGGAAAGGCTTACGTAGCCGCGGAAATTCATGAACTGCTCGGAATAGTCCCAGGCATACATGCCGAGGCCGAATTCGAGGATGGCGCCGCAGATGACCTCTAACCCGGAGCCGAGACAGCCGAAGAGCAGGAACTTCTGCCACTTCTTCTTGTCTTCCCACACGGTGTTGCCGATGTAAAAAGCGACGGCGCCGATGCCGTACAAAAGGGTCCCCAGATGGAGACAACGTGGGTCTCCCAGGCGCCGTGGACGAACTTACAGTAGAGCCCTTCCATCAGGACACCGAGCAGACTGCCGAAAAAGAACAGCCAGAAGAGCTCCGGCCGCTGGAGCCCGTATTTTTCATTGAACCGGGTGGACAGCAGCTTTACATGGCGCTCATCGGTTTTTGAAGCGTTTTTCTGCATCATAAGACCTCCTTTCGCTGGGGTTCGGCGGAATTATACCTCAATTACCTTAAAGAATCATTAAATAATGTACAGGAAGTGGTAAAAAGTCTGGTATAATAAACCAAACTTACCGGGAGGAGGCGCGACGATGGCGGAGCAGAGAAAAAAGATAGCCCCATGCCCGCTCGCCAAAAAGTGCGGCGGCTGCCAGCTGCAGAACATGAGCTATGACGAACAACTGGCATTCAAACAGCAAAAGTGCAAACGTCTGCTGGGGCGATACGCCAAAGTGAGCCCCATCCTCGGCATGGAGGACCCCACCCACTACCGGTGCAAGGTCCAGGCGGCCTTCGCCTATGATTACCGCCACCGCAGACTCCTCTCCGGCGTCTACCAGTCAAACTCCCACCGGGTCGTGCCGGTGAACGACTGTATGATCGAAAACCGCAAGGCGGATGAGATCATCGTTTCCATCCGGAAACTGGCTCAGAGTTTCAAGTTCCAGGCATACGACGAGGACTCGAAGCGCGGGTTCCTGCGCCATGTGCAGGTACGTATTGGGTACCACACCGGACAGATCATGGTGGTCATCGTGTCCGGAAAGCCCATGTTCCCCTCGAAGCGGAACTTCGTCAACGCCCTTCTGAAAGAGCACCCGGAGATCACGACCATCGTGCACAACGTCAACCCTTACCACACGAATCTGGTGCTCGGGCAAAAGAACGAAGTGCTCTACGGAAAAGGATACATTGAAGATGAACTCTGTGGATGTACCTTCCGCATCTCACCGGGGTCCTTCTACCAGGTGAACCCTCAGCAAACGGAAGTTTTGTATAACACGGCGATGGACTTCGCCGGTCTTACCGGAGAGGAGACGTTCTTCGATGCCTACTGCGGCACCGGGACCATTGGTCTCATCGCCGCCACCCGGGGCGCCAAACGGGTCATCGGGGTGGAACTGAACAAGACCGCCGTCCGGGACGCGAAGTCCAACGCGCGGCGGAACCATATCGAAAACGCGGAATTCTACGCGGGGGACGCGTCCCGTTTCATAACCGAGATGGCCGCCGCCGGCGAGAACGTCGACGTCATCATGATGGACCCGCCGCGGGCGGGCTCGACCGAAGAGTTCCTCTCGGCGGTCTGCCAACTGGCCCCGCCGACTGTCGTCTACGTCTCCTGCAACCCGGAGACGCTGGCCCGGGACTTGAAGTTCCTGACGACCCACGGGTACCTCGCCCAAAAGGTCCAACCGGTGGATATGTTCCCGTACACGGAACATGTGGAGACGGTCGTCTTGATGTCACGGATAAAATAGAAGCGCCTGCTCTGCCATCACAGGCGGGGAGCGGGATGCGATGAATAGAAGGAGCGATGCAAGATGAATATGAATGTGACGATCGACCAAAACCTGTACACAGTCTACCCGGAGATCCGGCTCGGGCTTTTGCACTTCCACGCGGAGGTGAAAGGTCCGGAGGAGCGGTTCTGGTCCTATATGGATGAGGTGGTCCTGCCGGAGGTGAGGACCGCCATTGAAGGAAAAGCGTGGAGTGAGATCCCCGGCATCCGGGGCAGCAGGGCCGCCTATAAGGCGTTTGGCAGGAACCCCGGGAGATACCGGGTCTCGTCGGAATCCCTGATCCGCAGGGTACGCCGCGGCGATGAACTCTATCACATCAATTCCGTGGTGGATGTCAACAACCTGATCTCTGTCAAAAGCGGACTGTCCGTCGGCTCTTACGACCTCGGGAAGGTCCGCGGGGCCATCACCCTGAGGAAAGCAGAGCAGGGAGAAGGCTATACCGGCATTGGCAAGGATTTCCTGGATATGGAAAATATGCTTGTGCTGGCCGATGATGAGGGGATCTTTGGCTCGACCATGTCCGACTCCACCAGGACGATGGTCACCGAAGACGCCAAAGAGATCCTGGTCGTCCTTTATTGCTTTGAAGACGATATCGATCTCGATGCTCTGATGACGGAAGCCAGAGAGGCCTTTGAGCAATATGCATCCGCAACCGATATAGAGTGTGCTACAATATAAGAAAATCCAATAAAGGAGACTTACTGTAATGAAAGAATATGAGCGCAGAGTAGGCACTGTTTCCCGGGGCATCCGTATGCCCATCATCCGTGAGGGCGATGACCTGGCGGATATCGTCGCCACCGGCGTCCTGGAGGCCGCTGAATTTGAAGGTTTCCAACTGCGGGACCGCGACGTCATCTCCATCACGGAGTCCATCGTCGCACGTGCGCAGGGCAACTACTGCACCGTCGACGACATCGCGGCGGACGTGAAAGAAAAACTCGGCGGGGAGACCGTCGGCGTCATTTTCCCGATCCTCTCCAGAAACCGTTTCGCAATCTGCCTGCGCGGCATTGCCCGCGGCTGCAAAAAAATCGTTCTCATGCTGTCCTATCCGTCGGACGAGGTCGGCAACTGCTTAGTGCCGCTCGACAAGATCGACGCGGCCGGCGTAAATCCGTATTCCGACGTTCTCTCTCTGGAACAGTACAGAGAGCTGTTCGGCGAGAACAAGCACGAGTTCACCGGTGTCGACTATGTTGCCTATTACTCCGAACTCATCCGGGAAGAAGGCGCGGACGTCGAAGTCGTCTTCGCCAACCAGGCGAAGGCCATCCTGGGTTACACGGACGTCGTCCTCAACTGCGACATCCACACCCGCGCCCGCACGAAGCGCATCCTTCTCGAGAACGGCGCGAAGGTGGTTTGCAGCCTCGACGACATCATGAACGCCTCCCGGGACGGCTCCGGCTTCAACGCGAAGTACGGCCTCCTCGGCTCCAATAAATCGACCGAAGAAAAGGTGAAGCTGTTCCCGAACGAGTGCAAGGACTTCGTGCTCGATGTACAGGACCGTATCCTGAAGGCCACCGGCAAGCATGTCGAAGTCATGGTCTACGGCGACGGCGCCTTCAAGGACCCCCAGGGCAAGATCTGGGAACTGGCAGACCCGGTCGTGTCTCCGGCCTTTACGGACGGCCTCATCGGCACACCGAACGAACTCAAACTGAAGTACCTGGCGGACAACGACTTCAAGCACCTGTCCGGCGAGGAACTGAAGGCTGCTATCTCGGAGTCCATCAAGTCCAAAGGCGATGACCTGGTCGGCAACATGGCCTCTCAGGGCACGACGCCCCGCCAGCTGACGGACCTCATCGGCTCCCTCTGCGACCTGACCTCCGGCTCCGGCGACAAGGGTACGCCGGTCGTCCTGGTCCAGGGCTATTTTGACAACTACACGAATTGACCGATAAAAAGGAAGGCGCATCATGGCAGAAAAGATCGTACAGACCGCGGGCAGAGACGCGCTCGGGGAGTTCGCCCCGGAGTTTGCCCACTTCAACGACGACGTCCTCTTCGGCGAGAACTGGAACAATGAGGACCTGGACCTGAAGACCCGGAGCCTCATTACCGTCGTTGCCCTCATGTCGCAGGGCATCGTAGACAGCTCGCTGAAATATCACATCATGAACGCAAAAAACCATGGGGTCTCACAGAAGGAGATGGCGGCGGCCATTACCCATGTCGCTTTCTACGCCGGCTGGCCGAAGGCCTGGGCCGTGTTCAACCTCGCGAAGGAAGTCTACAATGAGCCCATCGCCGAAGCCACGGACAAGGACCGGTACCAGAATACGATCTTCTTCCCGATCGGCGACCCGAACGACGGGTTCGCGCAGTTCTTCGTCGGGCAGAGCTACCTGGCGCCGCTCTCCACGGAGCAGGTACCGGTGTTCAACGTCACCTTCGAGCCGGGCTGCCGCAACAACTGGCACATCCACCACGCGTCATCCAGCGGCGGGCAGATGCTCGTCTGCGTCGGCGGCCGCGGGTTCTACCAGGAGTGGGGCAAAGAGGCCATAGAAATGACCCCCGGCACCGTCATCAACATTCCGGCCAATGTCAAACACTGGCACGGCGCGGCGCCGGACAGCTGGTTCTCGCACCTCGCCATGGAAGTGCCCGGAGAAGAGGCCTCCAACGAGTGGCTCGAACCGGTCTCGGACGAGGATTACGCGAAACTGAAATAATTTCTGTGCGAGGAAAACGATATGCGAATCGCAGTTACTTATGAAAACGGAAACGTGTTCCAGCATTTTGGGCACACGGAACAGTTCAAAGTCTATGAAGTGGAGGACGGGAAAGTCGTTTCGTCCAAAGTCATCGGGAATGACGGACAGGGTCACCACGCGCTCGCGGTCCTGCTCGCCGACAAGGGTGTCGACGTTCTCATCTGCGGCGGTATCGGCGGAGGCGCTGTAGACGCGCTGACGGCCGCCGGCGTCGACCTGTGCGCGGGCCAGTCCGGCAACACAGACGAAGTCGTGGAGGCATACCTGCGCGGGGAACTGGAAAGCACCGGCGCCAACTGTGACCATCACGGACACCATCATCACGAGCCGCCTTTTGAAGGAAAGAACGTCGGCAAAGTCGTCCGGGCCCACTACACCGGGACCTTCAACGACGGGACGGTTTTCGATTCTTCCTACGACCGCGGAGAACCCCTCGAATTCGTCTGCGGAGGCGGGATGATGATCCCAGGTTTTGACAAAGCGGTCGCCGGCATGGATGTCGGCGAGAAAAAGACGGTCCACCTGATGCCCGCAGAGGCTTACGGAGAATCGAACCCGAACAATATTTTTGACGTCCCCATGGACGCGATCCGCCGCGGCGATGAACTTGATATCGGCGTCCGTATCTATCTGCAGACACCGAACGGCCAGCCGTTCCCGGCAACGGTCATTGCGAAGACGGGAGATACGCTCACCTTTGACGCCAACCATGAAATGGCCGGGAAAGAACTGAATTTTGACATCGAACTGGTCGAAGTCGTCGAATAAAGGAGACGAAACATGAAAGCAAATCGCAAAAGCATGAAAGACCTGATGCTGGTGGCGCTGTCAAAGGATTTCACGCTGAGACAGCGGGACCTCGGCAAAGACGCTGAACTCAAAAAGAACGGGTTCAAGTTCTGGACAGAAAGCTATGAGGTCGAAGGTGTCGGTAATCTGTGCTTCCTTTCCATGAGCGCCATGATGGGCGCCATGAAAATGGAGACCGCAGTGCTGGCTGCCAACGAAAAAGACATGCCCTTATTCAACCTGGACTGGGTGCTTGCCATGGGCAAGGAGACCCAGATGGTAGAACTGTATGACGACATGCTGGAGCCTCTCTCGGACGCCGCCAAATCGGCTTTTCAGGCCATTAAGGACAAAGACGCGGACCTGACCGACCGCGAGACCGATCCGCACTGGTATGACGACATCCTTCTGCCGTGTTCTTATGACAAGACCGGAAAAGGTGTTTCGGACCGCTTCAACGCAGCGGCCGCCGCCTATCTGGCGGAATTCGTGTCCCAGCTGAAAGCGGCGCCTGCCTGTGATAAGGACGCGAAAGCGGAAAAGGTCAAAACCTTTGCCACCACCCTCTTCACACAGGGCGGCCCGGCGGTGGACAACGTGACCAAACTGTTTGGGACGGAGACGGCGGAACGCCTCATCCTCTCCCATATGTACGGCGTAAAATAAGGAGAAACACCTATGTCTGAACGGTTTTCCCGAACCGAATCGCTGCTGGGCTCGGAGGCGATGGAAAAGCTGTCGAGATCCCGTGTTGCTGTATTCGGCGTCGGGGGAGTCGGCGGCTATGTCGTGGAAGGTCTTGCGCGTGCCGGAGTCGGTGCGCTGGACCTTGTCGATAAAGATGTCGTATCCGAGTCAAACATCAACCGGCAGATCATCGCTTTGACCAGTACTATCGGCCGGGATAAAGTGGACGTGGCCGCGGAGCGGGTGAGAGACATCAATCCGGACTGCGAAGTAACCACTTACAAGACGTTCTTCCTGCCGGAGACAAAAGAACGATTCGACTTTTCACAATATGACTATGCCGTTGACGCGATCGATACGGTCTCCGGAAAACTGGCACTCATTCAATGTGCGAAAGAGGCTGGTGTACCGGTCATTTCCGCCATGGGGGCGGGAAACAAGCTGGACCCGACCGGGTTTCGCGTCTGCGACCTTTATGAAACGAACTTTGACGGTCTGGCGCGCGTCATGCGAAAAGAGTGCCGCAAACGCGGAATCGAGTCTCTGAAAGTCGTCTGGTCGCCGGAAGAACCCATCGCCACGGAAGAACCGGAAGAAGGCAACGATCCCGGACGGCGTTCCACGCCCGGCTCGGTCTCCTTTGTGCCCTCTGTTGCGGGGCTCATCCTTGCGGGGGAAGTTATCAAAGACCTCACAAAATAGAAAGGCAAAACCCCATGGAAAACTATTTTGAAAAACCGATCACCATTGAACCCAGTTACTGCGATGCCGACGGAAAACTTGCCATCTGGCAGGCCTTCAACCTCTTTATGGACGTCGCGACCGAACACGCGGCGCTCTTCGGCTCCGGCTGGAAAGACCTGTCCGGGCGCGGACTGTTCTGGCTGACGGTAAAGACGAAGGTCGTCATTGAGGATCGTCCGAAAATGGATGACCCCGTTGTCATCGTCACATGGGCCGGCGCGCCGAACCGGCTGCGGACCGACCGCAGCTACGAACTGCGGCAGGGGGACCGGACCCTCATTCGCGCGCTCACGGAGTGGGCAGTGCTGGATACGAGGACCGGGAAACTGATCATGATCGACGAGGTGTTCCCGGAAGGCCTCGAATTCAATCGGGCGTCCGCTGTCCCGGAAGGCTTCACCCGTGTCAAAGACCATTTCGAGGGCATCGAACCGTATGCGGAATACGCCATCCGCTCTACGGACATCGACATCGGCGGCCACATGAACAACGTTGCCTATGTCCGGGCGCTCCTCGGGACATTCTCCAATACAGAGCTCCGGGAATGGCAGCCGAAATCTTTCGACGTCATTTTCCGCAGCCAGTCCTTTGAAGGCGATGTGCTGCAGTTTTATCAGCAGCCCGCCGGTGACGGCCGGGATATCCGAGTCGCCCGCGGTGATGAGACCGTGCTGCTGGTCCATATGGAATAAAAGAAAACCGCCACATAGCGTGGCGGTCTTTTTTATGAGTTAGGAAAGTGTTCGGAGCCCTGCTCTATGACCGGGATCATAATTTGAACGAAGTGCCGACCATGGTGGCGCAGAGCCGGTCGTTCTCATCGGTGACGTCGGCCTCCATGATGATGGTCGTCCGTCCGTTCTTCTTGTAAGTGGCTTTGGCGTAGAGCACATCGCCTTTCGGGACGGAAAGGAAATGGATGGTGGCGTCCGTTCCGACCTGCTGCCGGTGGAGACTGCTGCCGAGCACGGCAAAAGCAAAATCCGCGACTGTAAAAATGGCGCCGCCCATGACGTTGTTCATCGCGTTGCGGTGGGTGTCAGTCAGTTCCATTTTGACGAGAGCATACTCCTCGTTAACGTCAACGATCGTGCACCCGTTTTCGGTGGCAAATCGGTCGTCTTTGAAATATTCCTGAGCTTCCGCCAGGCTGTTGAATGTTCCCATAGTGGTTCCTCCTTGAAATCTAACAGCCATTATACGGGAGGTTTGTTGCAAACACAACCATTCTTTAGTACAATAAAGTGAATGTAATTCTTTAACGAAAGGAGGCGGACCCATGGCGGAAAAAAAGCGGGTCATCCGCGATGTGTCGGCCGTTGCGGCGGATACCATTACGGAAAAAGACCGCGAGAAGGTGCAGAGCCTGCTGGAGGATCAGCCGTCCCATACGGACACTTATCGGTCGACGCTGCGTCAGGCGCCGGAAAAAGCAGCGAAGCCGAAAACGGCGTCGGAACCTCTGTTTCGGGAAGAGCCTCCTTTGGAGGAAACAGCGGAAGTTCATGCCGCCGCTGCCAAAGCCGCCTTCTATGACCGGCCGGAGCGGGTCAGCGCGGTGCGAAACAGCGTGCTTCCCGGTTTCGGAAGCCCCGGGTTCAAACTTCTCCAGCTTGTTCTGGGCGGCGTCCTGCTTGCCATCGGGCTGTTCTTCCACTTCCAGGACACGGACGCGGAAGGCGCAAGCTTCATGTCGACCGCCTTCCTGGTCGTAGCTTTCTTCATCCTCTGCTATGAAGTGGTCTGGGAAGGCGCCCGCAAACTGCTGCGCGCCAGGTTCCTGGATTCGGATGTTCTGGTGTCCATCGCCTGCATCGGCGGCGTGTTCATCGGGCAGTTCCCGGCGGCAACGGCAGCTATGTTCCTCTACGTGCTGGCGGGGTTCATCACCTCCTTCAGCGCTTCCCGGTCCGACGCGCTCTTCGGCGCACTGGAGGATTTTGAAGTGGACGAGGTCAACGTGGCCCGAAACGGTGACTTTGTTGCTGTCCCGCCGGAAAAGGTCTGGCCCGGAGAGACCATTCTGGTCCAGAAAAATGAACTCATCCCCATGGATGGAGTGGTGGCCGGCGGCACCGGCCTTCTGGACACCGTCCTGCTGACCGGCGAGAATACGACACAATATGTGTTTGCCGGAGACCCTGTGTCGGCCGGTATGGTCGTGCTGTCGGACGAGCTGCAGATCTCCACATCCGGTACGTTCCGGGAGTCGACGGCGCAGCGCATTATCGATTTATTATATGATGACTCCGCGGCGGAATCCCGCGAAGGGGAATTCGACCGGAAGTTTTCCACGGCCTTTGGTATCGTGGTCATCGTGCTGGGGCTTGCCCTTGGTATCGTGCCTTCCGTTCTGACCGGAAACTGGCATGAATGGATGCGCATCGCCTTTACCTTCCTGATGCTTGCCGGTTCTGTGGAACTGCTGGTCAACAATCCGCTGCTCTTTGAAACCGGAATGGGCACCGCGTTCTACAACGGCGTCTGTGTCCGCGGCGACGGACCGTTCGAGCAGATCGCCCACGCGGAAAAAGTGGTCTTCAACAAGACCGGCACCCTGACCAATGGGGAACCGGATGTGGTGGACCTGATCCCCGCGGAAGGCTATCGTTCCGACCAGCTGCTGCGGATCGCCGCAAAAGCGGAAGCGCTTTCGAATCACCGCATTGCGGATACGGTCCTGCGGGCCTACGGTAATCCGGTTGACACGGAAACCCTCTACAAATTCAACGAGGTTCCCGGTCTTGGCGTCAGTGTCTATGAAGACGGCCACCGGCTGGTCGCCGGCAATGTCCGCTGCATGCTGGCCGAAGGCATCGATGTCCGGGAAAGCCATCAGGCAGGCAACAAACTGCATGTGGCGATCGACGGAAAATATATGGGGTGCATCGTGACCTCCGACACCCTTCGGACGGACAGTAAAGCCGCGGTCGACGGACTGCACGCGCTTGGCATCGACGGTGTCACCATGCTGACCGGCGGCCCGCGCAGCGTGTCCAAACTGCTGGCGGAAGAACTGTCGGTCGATGAGTTCGGTTCGGAGCTCGCGCCGGAAGACAAACTGGCGGCGATGCAAACGTTTGCGCAGAACCTTTCGAAGAACGGAAGCCTCCTCTTCGTGGGGGACGGCCTGAAAGACCGGGCGCTGCTTCACTATGCCGACGCCGGTGTGGCGCTGGGCGCATACCGTTCTCCGGAAGTGCTGGAAACCGCGGACGCGGTCATTGTTCCGGAGTCCCCGTCCCGTATCGTCAGCCTCATCCGAACGGCGCGGCGCACATTCAGCACTGCACGCGCGAACACGGTCGTCACCATCGTCCTGAAAGCGGCGGTCATGGTCCTGACCGTTGTCGGTCTCGTCAGCCTGTGGGCGGCCTCTGCGGTCACACTGGTCTCTGCGGTCCTGACAGCCATCGGCTGCCGGCGAATCCGGAAGGCCTGGGAGAAATAACAATCGAACGAAAAGAGCACTGCCGCCCGGCGGTGCTTTTTTGGAGGTTTTTATGATTTTTAAAGATATTGAAAAAGTCCATGCCGGCAAGTTCATTGATCGGTATGATATTACCTATGAGACCGCGGACGGCGGGGAAAAGGTCTACGAGATGATCTCCCGTGATCATGCTATCTGTGAAGCGGAGGACCCTCTGGCCCGTCTGACCCGCGAAGACCCCGACTCGGTCATTCTGATTCTGACCAATGAGGAGGGCGATAAGATCCTCATCTCAAAGGAGTTCCGTATGGCCTGCGGCCACTGGGTCTACAACTTCCCGGCCGGCCTCATCGACCCCGGCGAGACCCCGGAGGAGAGCGCGAAACGCGAGCTGTGGGAAGAGACAGGCCTGGAGCTCGTGTCCATCGATGACGTTATGGACAAGTCCATAGCGGCCATCGGCTTCTCCAACGAGAAGAACGTTGCCATTTTTGGCAAGGCCCGCGGGCAGTTCCGGGAGAGTACTTCTGCCGAAGAGGAGATCGTTCCCGGTTGGTTCACGAAGGAAGAAGTCCGGGAACTGCTTCGAAACGAATACTTCGCGGCCCGTACGCAGGCCTACTGCTATCTCTGGTCAAAGGAGGACTGAACAGTGGATGTCGTTTCGAAGTTTTTGCGATACATCGCCATAGATACCCAGTCCTCCGAGACGAGCGGTCTGCACCCGAGCACGGAGAAGCAGAAAGACCTTGGGCGCATGCTGGTCAAAGAACTGGAGGATATGGGCGCTGCCGACGTCTTCTATGATGAAGAGCACAATTATATTTATGCCGCGGTCCCGGCGACGGACGGCGGAGAAAAACACGAAGTTCTCGGATTCATCTCCCATATGGATACGTCTCCCGAGACGTCCGGCGCCAATGTGCAGCCGCGGTTTGTGGAAAACTATGACGGCGGAGACATTCCGCTTGGGAATGGCCTGACGCTTTCTCCGTCCGTTTTTCCGGAACTGAAAGACTATGTCGGTCAGACGCTCATTACCACCAGCGGGGAGACACTTCTCGGCGCGGATGACAAAGCCGGCGTCGCGGAGATCATGACCATGGCCCAGGTCCTTCTGGAAGACGCAAAACAGAAGGAACCGCAGTACAGACACGGGCGCATCGCCCTCGCATTCACGTCGGACGAAGAGATCGGGGAAGGCACAGCGTTCTTTGATCAACAACAGTTTGGCGCCGACGTCGCCTACACCGTCGACGGCGGAGCGCTCGGAGAACTGGAATATGAGAATTTCAACGCGGCAGCTGCCGCAGTTACCGTAAACGGCGTCACGGTTCATCCCGGCGAAGCAAAAGGAAAAATGAAGAATGCCGCTGCCATTGCCGCGGAGTTCCATGGCATGCTGCCGGCGGAGCAGGTGCCGGAGAAAACGGAAGGCAGGGAAGGCTTCTTCTACCTCTGCGATATGCAGGGGGAGACGGAGTCCGCCGCGCTCCATTACATCATCCGGGACCACGACCGGGCTCTGTTCGAAGAGAAAAAGCGGGTCATGCTGGATATCGCTGACGAACTGAACCGGAAATACGGGAACGGAACGGTCGAAGTCTCTCTGAAAGACCAGTATTACAACATGCGGGAGAAGATCGAGCCCGACTACCTGTACCTGGTCGACCGTGCCGCGGAAGCCATGCAGGAACTCGGCGTCACACCGCGCATCCAGCCGATTCGCGGCGGCACGGACGGCGCCATGCTGTCGTTCAAAGGGCTGCCCTGCCCGAACCTCTGCGCCGGCGGGCACAACTTCCACGGCCGCTTTGAGTACGTGCCGGTGGAATCCATGGAAAGAATCGTCTCGCTATTGCTCAAAATCGCTTGTAAATAACCGGACGTCATCTTATAATGAAGCATATTTATCAAACATTACCGTAAAGAAGGAACCGGCCCATGACCATGATCGACGTAAAGCCCTTTGAAGGCCATGATATTGCTGTCGTCAGCGCGGACAGCGTCCTTGTGAAGACGGTCGACGCGGTGGAAGAACTGTTGCGGATGATCCGGACACAGGGACAGACAGCGCTCATCGCCATCAATGCGGAGGCGTTCCCTCTGAAATTCTGGGACCCGCAGACCGGATTCCCCGGGAAGGTGCTGAACTGTGTCGTGGAGGCAGATATGAAGATGGCCGTTGTGGGCGATTTCTCCTCGCTGGCAGACGGTCCGTTCCTTCCCTTTATGGCCGAATGCAATAACGGGTTCAACCTTTTCTTTGTCAAAGACGAGGATACCGCGGCCCGGCGGCTGGCCAATGCGGTCGCCGACGACAAGCGGCTGAACCGTTAGAAAGAGAGCTTTTTATGAATGCACAAGTTGCCTACGGGCTGCTGATCCCGTTCCTTGGGACCACGCTCGGCTCCGGCTGTGTTTTTCTGATGAAGAAACAGATGAGCCGTATGCTGGAACGGGTGCTGGAGGCCTTTGCAGCCGGCGTTATGATCGCGGCGTCGATCTGGTCGCTGCTGATCCCGGCCCTCGAACATGCCGCTTCCAAAGGAGTGTTCTCTTTTGTCCCAGCTGCCATCGGGTTCTGGGCCGGTATTCTGGTTCTTCTGGTGCTGGATGAGATCATCCCTCATCTGCATGTCGACCCGGAAGACCCCAGCGTCACACACGGTGTCCAGAGAGGAAACCTTGGCAAGACCTTTATGCTGGTCATGGCGGTCACTCTTCATAACTTCCCCGAAGGTATGGCGGTCGGCGTCGTTCTGGCCGGCTGGGCCGGCGGAGACATGGGCATCTCCCTTTCTGCCGCGCTCGCATTGTCCGTTGGTATCGCCATCCAGAACTTCCCGGAAGGCGCCATTATCTCTATGCCTCTGCGGGCAGCCGGCAACTCCAAAGGAAAGGCCTTCCTGTATGGAACACTGTCCGGCGCGGTCGAGCCAATCGCCGGCATCCTGACCATCCTGTTCGCGAGCCTTGCGATGACGATTCTTCCGTATCTTCTGGCCTTTGCCGCCGGCGCCATGATCTACGTCTGCATCGAAGACCTGATCCCCGGCATGGCGGAAGGCCACCATTCAAACTGGCCGACCATCTTCTTTGCCGTCGGTTTCAGTCTCATGATGATCCTGGACGTTGCCCTCGGATAAATGACCAATATCAAATAGAAAAAGAGCACCTCGGAAGAGGTGCTCTTTTTGGTTGTGCATTGCGTCACATGAAGTTTGTGACCAGCGTGATGATACGCAGGGCGAAGAGGACGAAGATGACCCACATGATGGGAGAAACGTCCTTGGCTTTTCCGGTGCAGACTTTGATGATGACCCAGGACATGATGCCGAACATGATGCCGTTGGCGATGGAATAGGTCAGCGGCATGGCGGCGACGGCCATGAAACCGCCGACGGAGTCGGCCATATCGCCGTCGAACTTCATCTTGGTGACCGAGGACATCATCAGCATGCCGACGTAGAGGAGGGCTGCCGAGGTCGCGAACGTGGGGATGGCCAGGAAGATGGGGCCGAGGAACAGTGCGACGAGGAACATGGTGCCGGTCGTGGCAGAGGTCAGACCGGTCTTGCCGCCTGCAGCAACGCCGGCGCTGGATTCGACGAAAGAGGTGACGGTGGATGTGCCGAGCAGTGCGCCGGCAGTGGTGCCGAGCGCGTCGGACATGAGGACCGCGCCTGCACGGGGCAGATTGCCGTCTTTGTCGAGGAGTCCGGCCTTATCGGCAACGCCGACAACGGTGCCGACGGTGTCGAACAGGTCGACATAGAGGAAGCTCAGGACAATCGCCAGGAATTCAACGATGTGCTGGCCTGCCCAGGCAAAGTTTAAGTGGAATGCGGTGTTTTTGATGGCGTCGAGATGCAGTCCGTCTGCAAACGACGGGAAGAGGCTGACGCCGTCATACCAGCCGCCGAGCTGCGCCATCATGCCGAGGGCCCAGGTGATCAGGATGCCGATCATGATGGAACCGGTGATCTGATAATGGGTAAGGACGGCAATGACGAGGAAGCCGACGAGGCACAGGACGACTTCGGGGTTCGAGAAGGAACCGAGGCCCAGGAGCGTGCTTTCGTCCGCAACGACGATGCCGGCGCCCTTCAGGGCGATGATCGTGATGAACAGACCAATACCGGCGGTGATGCCGAGTTTCAGGTTCTGCGGGATGCCGTTGACGATCTTCTCGCGGAACTTGAAAAAGGACATGAGAATAAAAATGAGACCTTCCACGAAAACGGCGGTCAGGGCGATGGTCCAGGGGTCCGGAACATCTTTGAGCTCACCCAGACAGACCGTAAACGCGAAGTAAGCGTTGAGGCCGAGTCCTGCGGACAGAGCAATGGGGTAATTGGCGACGAATGCCATCAGGAACGTGGCAAACGCGGAGGCCAGAGCAGTGGCGACGAAGACACCGTTGGCATCCATGACATTCCCCAGAATGCTCGGATTGACCGCCAGGATATAGGCCATGGCAAGGAACGTGGTCAGGCCCGCGATGATTTCGGTCTTCACGTTTGTGCCGCGTTCTTTGAGCTGGAAAAATCTTTCTAAGGTTTCCATAAAGCTCTCCTTTCTCCTTTCCAAAAATACATACCTATTCTAACACAAATTGAGAGAATTAGAATAATAAACACTTTCTGTTTATATATTGACAAGTGTTTTTTTGCGGGACTACAATGAAGCTGGTTAGACCACGGTATTCTTGAGATTTTGGGAAGGAGATCATGAATATGCCGCAAGAAGTAAACCCTATGATCCATGTCAATGACTGGGACTTTCCGCACGAGCCCTACCATTGCGATGACCCGGAAAAGAAAAAGATGGTCATCAAGCTGGCAAAACTCATCACCGACAACATCCCGCGCAAACTGCCCGGCGGGATGCACGAGAACCACATGGACTTCTGGATCCTGGACAGCCTTCTGACCAAAGAAGAAGTCAAGTTCATGCTGAGCTTCAAAGCCCGCCGTGTCGGCCGCACGACCACCTGGCTCGCGTTCGAGAACAACATGAGTGTGGAGGAGGCGCAGAAGATCATTGACCACCTGGTCTGGATCGGCATTGTCGAACAGAACCGAGACAATGAGGACCATCACATCCAGTATGCCATTCCGAAGTGGGTCATCGGCTCGGGTGAGTACATGGTCGAACACAAGACCCTGCCGGACGACCATCCGCAGGTCGCCACCATGTTCAATCTGGCGCCGCAGGAACCGCTGGAACTGGCGGCCAAACTGGTCCCGCCCGGAGGAGCCGGCATCGGCATGCACGTCATTCCGGTCGAAAAAGCCATTCCGAACAGCAACCAGGAAGTCAGCGTGGAGCATCTGTCCCACTGGCTGAACAAGTACGATACCTTCTGCTCTATGGTATGCGCCTGCCGGAAAGCGCAGCGCATGCGCGGCGAAGGCGTCGGCGACATTGAAGGACATATGTGTATCGGCGTCGGCGATATCGCCGAGTTCCTGGTCACCTCCGGGAAAGACGCCAAATACATTACCCGCGACGAAGCGCTGGAGATCATTATGCGCTCCGAGAAGAAGGGCTTCGTCCACCAAATCGTCAACGTCGACGGCCCCGAACGCATCGTCGGTATCTGCAACTGCTCGCCCGGGTCCTGCTATGGCCTGCGGACATCGCAGCTGTTCAATACGCCGTACATGTCCGCCTCCGCGTACCGCGCCCACGTCGACCCCTCGAAGTGCGTCGCCTGCGGAAAATGCGTCGAGGTCTGCCCGGCCGGCGCCGCGAAACTCGGTCAGAAACTGGCCCGCGCCGACCACTCCGAAGTCAAATATCCGGTCCACGACCTGCCAGATGATCACATCTGGGGCGAGGACCGCTGGGACCCGGACTACAGAGACCATAACCAGATCAACACCCACCCGACCGGCACGTCGCCGTGTAAATCCGCCTGCCCCGCGCATCTCGCGGTCCAGGGTTATGTGAAGATGGCGGCGCAGGGCCGCTATGAAGAAGCCCTCGCGCTCATCCGCCAGGACAATCCGTTCCCGGCCGTCTGCGGCGATGTGTGCAACAAACGCTGCGAAGACGTCTGCACCAGAGGCCTGGTCGATAAGCCCGTTGCCATCGATGAGATCAAAAAGTTCCTGGCCTATCGCGAACTCGACAACGGTCTCGACTACCTGCCGGACTGCACGAACGACGTAGGCGAACAGTGGGACGACTATAAAATCGCCGTCATCGGTGCCGGCCCCGCCGGTCTGACGGCTGCGTACTACCTGCGTTCGAAAGGCTACCCCGTTACCGTATTTGAGCGGGAAGCGCGCCCCGGCGGCATGCTCATGAACGGTATCCCGAGCTTCCGCCTGCAGAAGGACGTTATCGAAAAAGAGATCGACATCGTCCGCGAGATGGGCGCCGACATTCAGTGTGGTATCGAGGTCGGCAAGGATATCACCATCCCGCAGCTGCGCGAACAGGGCTATAAAGCCTTCTATGTGGCAATCGGCCTGCAGGGCGGCCGCATGGCTGGCGTCCCCGGCGAGGACGCGGAGAATGTCGAGTCCGGTGTCGCGTTCCTGCGCCGTATCAACCAGGACAACACGGTCCGCCTGAAGGGCGACGTCGTGGTCATCGGCGGCGGTAATGTCGCGGCAGACGTGGCCCGTGCCGCCGTCCGCGCGACGGACGGAAAGGTCACTATGCTCTGCCTCGAGCAACGGGACGAAATGCCCGCCGCCAAAGATGAGGTTGCCGAAGTCGAAGAAGAAGGCATCACCATCTGCAACGGCTGGGGCCCGAAGGAAGTCCTGAAAGACGCTTCCGGCGCGGTCAAAGGCGTGGTCTTCAAGAAATGCACGTCCGTTTTCAACGCGGAGGGCCGTTTTGACCCGTCCTATGATGAAGATGATACGACGACCGTTGACTGCGAGACCGTCCTGATGGCGATCGGCCAGTCCGCGGAGTGGGGCGGCCTGCTGGAAGGCAGTAACGTCGAGCTCAACCGCAACGGCACCGCTGTGGCGGATAAGATCACCTACCAGACGACCGAACCCGACATCTTTGTCGGCGGCGACATCTACCATGGCGCGCGTTTTGCCATTGACGCCATCGCCAACGGCAAAGAGGGCATGATTTCCATCAACCGCTTCGTCCATGAAGGCCAGTCCCTGACCATCGGACGAAACCTCCATGAGTGGGATATGCTCGACCGTGATGACGTCACCATCCCGTGCTTCGACAATTCCGAACGCCAGGCGCCCGGCCGCCGCGACGGTGACCCGGTCAAGACGTTCGATGACCTGCGGCTCCCGCTGTCCGAAGCGCAGATCCAGATCGAGGCAAAACGCTGCCTCGGCTGCGGCAAGAGCATTGTGGACGTCAACATGTGTATCGGCTGCGGCCTTTGCACGACCCGTTGCGAATTCGACGCAATCCACCTGAAACGCGACGTCCCCGGCGGTGCGGACATGCACACCGCTGAAGAGATGATGGCCTGCGTCGGACCGTATGCCCTGAAACGTATGGGCAAGATCGTGAAGACGGAACTTGCGGAACGTGTCCAGAAGAAGTATCCGGATCTGTTCGAAGCTCTTCAGGATCTGTAAAGAAAATACAGACCATGCCCCGGACCGAAAAACGGTCCGGGGCACTTTCTTTATTATAAATGGGGGTTGCACTTTCCGAGAAAAGGTATATAATAGGGGCACGTTTTCCGAGAAAATTTTAAATCAAGCAAAAGAATATTTTGTACAATCTAATTTCTGGGAACAGGGAAAACGGATACTGACAATAAGGAGTAAGTACTATGAACACCATCAAAATCATCGATATGACGTTGAGAGAGCCCGGCGCTAAGAAAGCGGGGAGCCTGACCTTCAAGGAAAAACTGGAGATTGCCCGTACCCTTGACCGACTTAAGATGGACGTAATTGAATTGTCTCCAATCGGAACAGCCAAGGCCGACCAGCTTTCCAACAAAACCATTGCTTCCATGGTCAGCACGACGCTGTCCGCCGCCGTGGAAATCGGCTGCGGCACCATTGAGGAGACCTGGGAGAGCATCCGTACGGCCCGTCATCCTCAGCTAAACCTCCTTGTTCCCACTTCGACCGTCCAGATGGAATACACCTGCCACAAAAAGGCGCCGGCTATGCTGGAACTCATCGCCGAACAGGTGAAACTGTGCCGCTTCTTCTGCGAGAACGTGGAGTTCTCCGCTGTGGACGCGACCCGCGCGGAAACCGATTTCCTGTATCAGGCGGTCGCCACCGCCATCGAGAACGGCGCGAATCGCGTGACCCTTTGCGACTCCGCAGGCATTTTCCTGCCGGACGAGTTCGCGAAGATCGTGACGGATCTCAAAGAAAATGTCCCGGCCATGGAGAACGTGGAACTCTATGTCCAGATCTCCGATGAAATGGGCATGGGCATTGCCTGCGCCGCAGCCGCCATCATGGCAGGCGCCACCGGCGTCAAGTGCACGGTTGCCCCGGCAGGCTATCCGACCCTCGCGCAGGTGTCGACCCTCGTCCAGAAAAAGGGCGCGGACATGGACATCGCGTCCACACTCAAAACGACCGACCTTGCCCGTACCGTCGGCCAGCTGAACCTCATCCTGCAGCCGGAGGAGGAGACAGACTCTCCCTTGCGCGGTGTGGCCCTTGGCGATGTAGCCGGCGTTACCCTCGACGCGAACGATGAGATCGGCGATGTTATTCAGGTCGTTCAGCAGATGGGTTACGACCTTTCTGAAGAAGACAACGCGAAAGTGTATGAAGCGTTCCTGCGCGTCGCGAACAAGAAGCATTTTGTCGGCACCAGAGAACTGGACGCGATCATCGCCTCGACGGCCATGCAGGTGCCGGCGAGCTACCGCATCGACAACTATGTCATCAACTCCGGCAACGTCATCACGGCGACCGCCAACCTCCTGCTCGACCACAATGGCGAAAAAGTTCGTGGGGTCGGCGTGGGCGACGGTCCCATCGACGCAGCCTTTGACGCCATCGAGCAGATCATCGGTCACCACTACGAACTGGACGACTTCCAGATCCAGACCGTCACCGAAGGGCGCGACGCCATGGGTTCCGCCCTCGTCAAACTGCGCGCCGACGGAAAAGTCTATTCCGGCAGCGGTATTTCGACCGACATCATCGGCGCGTCCATTCGCGCTTATATCAGCGCACTCAACAAGATCGTATACGACGAAGCGTAAGGAGGTATCCCATTGAAACTTTCATTTTCCATTCAGCACTGGGATACGCTGGAGTGGCAGGAGTTCTGTGAAGTTGCGCAGGACACCCATATGAAGGGTGTGGAACTCTACGACTTGAACGCCCCGCTGTTCCAGGGCAAGACCACTCCCACCAACCCCGAATTTGCCTCCGCCACCCGGCGGCAGTTACAGAACCAGAATCTGAGCATTCCCTGCATCGACACCGTCCAGGACTTCACGTCCGAAGACTTCCTCTCTGAATTCGCGGAGGTCATGGAGGTGGCGGTGAACCTCGGTGTGCCGGAAATCAGCGTCCATACCGACAATACGGACCATGACACGGTTGTGGAGAGCCTTTCCACGCTGTTGGAAATGGTATCCGGCTATCCGGTCGCCATCGACGTGGAGACCGTCGGCGCGTATGCGAACACCGCTTCGCTGCGCGAACTGCTTAACGAATTTGCCGATGACCAGGTGCTCGCGGCAAACTGGAACATGTATGCCACCTGCGCCCTTGCGAATGAGGACGCGGAAGAGACCATTACGAACCTCGGCGCCTATGTCCACCACGTGCACCTGCACGATTACAGCAAGACGGGCGATGAGATCGTCCCCGAACTTGTCGGGGAAGGCGAACTGCCGCTCAAGGAGCTCATGAACGCGCTGCGCTCCGTCAACTACGACGGGTTTATTTCCCTGCAGTGGGACCCGGCGTGGATGGAGGGCATCGATGACATCGAAATCATCCTGACGCACTACAAGAGCTGCATGAGACGGTTCCGTCCGACCCGTTACAACTTAAAACACCTTCAGTGGAACAAGGCCCACACCGGCAACTACGTGTGGGAAAAGGAAAAGCTGATCGACAAGACCTTCCCCGAGGTGCTCGACACCATGGTCGAAGAATTCCCGGACCAGCTGGCCATCAAGTTCACGACACTGGACTACACCCGTACCTATGCCCAGTTCCGGGACGACGTCGACGAGTTCGCCCGCGCCCTCGTTTCCCTCGGCGTCAAGGCCGGCAGCAAGGTGACCATCTGGGCCACGAACGTTCCGGCCTGGTACCTGACGTTCTGGGCGGCGACGAAGATCGGCGCGGTCCTCGTCACCATGAACACCGCTTACAAGATCCACGAGGCGGAATACCTGCTCCGCCAGTCCGATACGCATACGCTCGTCATGATCGACGGCTTCAAGGATTCGAACTATGTGGAGATCATGAATGAACTCTGCCCCGAACTGAAAGACCATAAGGCCGGTGAACCGCTGCACGCGAAGCGCCTTCCGTTCCTGCGCAACGTCATCTCGGTCGGCTTCCGGATGCCCGGCGCCCTGACCTGGGAAGAGTCCCTGGAATACGCCGCACAGACTCCGGTGGAAGAGATCCGACGGATGCAGGCCGCCATCGACGTCAACGACGTCTGCAACATGCAGTACACCTCCGGTACGACCGGATTCCCGAAGGGCGTCATGCTGACACACTACAACATCGTCAACGACGGTAAGACCATCGGCGACGGAATGGACCTGTCCACGGCGGACCGTATGATGATCCAGGTCCCCATGTTCCACTGCTTCGGCATGGTCCTTGCCATGACGGCGACCATGACCCACGGCGGCACCATCCTGCCTATTCCGTACTTCTCACCGAAGTCCTCCCTGTCCTGCATCAACAATGAACACATCACCGCATTCCACGGCGTGCCGACCATGTTCATCGCCATGCTGTCTCACCCGGACTTCGAGAAGACCGACTTTTCCTACATGCGCACCGGTATCATGGCGGGCTCGCCCTGCCCGATCGCGGTCATGAAGGACGTCGTCGAAAAGATGCACATGCCGGAGATCGTCATCGTGTACGGCCAGACGGAAGCGTCGCCCGGCTGCACGATGAGCCGCACGACCGACCCGCTGGAAGTCCGCGTGGCCACCGTCGGCTCCGCGTTCCCGGGTGTGGAGTGCAAAATCGTCGATCCCGAGACCGGGGAAGACTGCCCGGACGAAGTCATCGGCGAATTCGTCGCCCGCGGCTACAACATCATGAAGGGCTATTACAAGATGCCCAAGGCCACGGCGGCCGCCATTGACAAGGACGGCTGGCTCCACACCGGCGACCTTGCCGCGCGGACCCCGGAAGGCAACTACCGCATCACCGGCCGCCTGAAAGACATGATCATCCGCGGCGGAGAAAACATTTATCCGAAAGAAATCGAAGAATTCATCTATACCCATCCGAAAGTTTCCGACGTCCAGGTCATCGGCGTGCCCGACAAGGCGGCCGGTGAAGAGATCATGGCCTGTATCATCCTCAAAGAGGGCGAGACCATGACCGAAGACGAAATGAAACAGTTCGTGCTGGACCACATGGCGAAACACAAGGTGCCGAAGTATATCGACTTCGTCGACAGCTTCCCCATGAACGATGCCGGTAAGATCCAGAAATACAAAATGCGCGAACAGGCCGTCGAGAAACTCGGCCTGCAGGCCGACGCCGCCATTGAGACGGCGTAACGGAAAGAAGGCGACCCATGAAACATATCATTGACGCGCACTGTCATATCTACCCCAACAAGATCGCCATGAAGGCGGTCCGGAGCATCGACGACTTCTACGAAGGTCTTCCGAGTGAACCGTATGACGGAACGCGCGATATGCTGCTTGTGACGGGTGAGGACGCCGGAATTGAACACTTCGTCGTGTTCTCGGTGGCAACGACCCCGCATCAGGTCAGCAGCATCAACCGGTTCATCGCGAACAATGTGGCGGAGTCCGGCGGGAAGTTTACCGGCCTCGGCACCATGCACCTCGACTCGGACGATTATGAGCGGGACCTGCAGGAAGCGGTGGACCTTGGGCTGAAAGGCATCAAGCTGCACCCGGACGTCCAGGATTTTAACCTGGATGACCCACGGGCCATGCGCATTTACGGAATGCTGGAGGAGCGCGGTCTTCCGGTGTATGTCCACACCGGGGACTTCCGCTATGACCGTTCGAACCCGGACCGGGTCGTAAATGTGCTGAAAGCGTTCCCGAAACTGAAATTCGTGGGACCGCACTTTGGCGGCTGGAGCGTGTGGGAAGACGCTCTGAAAATGCTGCCGGAGTTCCCGAACATTACGGTGGACACCTCGTCCTCTCTGTACGCGCTGAAGCCGGCCATGGCAAAGGAACTCATCCGCGCCTACGGCTCGGAACGCGTCATGTTCGGCACGGATTACCCCATGTGGCACCAGCAGCCCGAATTCGAATGGCTGGAACGTCTGGAACTGACGGATGACGAGTACGAAAACATCTATTGGCGTACCTGCTCGAACCTTCTGGACATTACACTTTAAGCAATAACTCTTGGGAGAAACCTTACCATGTCTGAAAAGAAATTTGTGACGGTCGACGGGAATGAAGCCGCGGCGTACATCGCCTACGCTTTTACCGAAGTGGCCGCCATTTACCCGATCACTCCGTCCTCTCCGATGGCGGGCAAGACTGACGTCTGGTCTGCGAAGGGGAAGACCAACCTCTTTGGACAGAAAGTCCGTCTGGTGGAAATGCAGGCGGAGTCCGGCGCCATTGCGGCGGTCCACGGGGCGGCCGAGACCGGCGCGCTGGCGACGAGCTATACATCAAGCCAGGGCCTCATGCTGATGATCCCGACTATGCACCGTATTTCGGGCGAACGGCACCCCGCCGTTCTGCACGTGGCGGCCCGTACGGTCGGAACGCACGCACTGTCTATTTTCGGCGATCACTCCGATATCTATAACTGCCGGCAGACCGGTTGGGGCATGATCGGAACGTCCAGCGTCCAGGAGGTCATGGACCTCGCGGGTGTGGCGCATCTGTCCGCCATCAAGGCACGCATCCCGTTCATGCATTTCTTCGACGGCTTCCGCACATCTCACGAGATAGCGAAAGTCGAACAGATGGATTATGAAGCCCTGCGCGGTCTTGTGGACTATGAGGCGCTGGACGCGTTCCGCGCCCACGCCCTGAACCCGGAACACCCCATGCTCCGGGCCACGGTCCAGAACCCCGATATCTTCTTCCAGGTCCGCGAGGCCAACAACACGGACTACGCGGAACTGCCGGATATCGTTGAAGGGTATATGCAGGAGATCAACAAGATCACCGGCAGAGACTACCACATCTTCAACTACTACGGCGCGCCCGACGCGGAGCGGGTCATCGTGGCTATGGGCTCGGTGTCCACCTGTGTCGAGGAAGTCGTCGACTACCTGAACGCGAAGGGAGAGAAGGTCGGTTTCATCCAGGTCCACCTGTTCCGGCCCTTTGATATCTCCCGCTTTGTGGACGCTATCCCGTCGACCTGTAAGAAAATCGCGGTCCTCGACCGCACGAAGGAAATGGGCGCCACAGGCGACCCTTTGTATCTGGATGTCTGCGCCTCCCTGCGGGGCCGGGCGGACCTGACGGTCGTCGGTGGCCGCTACGGACTGTCCTCGAAGGATACCACACCGGCACAGATCGCCGCGGTTTACGCGAACCTCGCGAAGGACGAACCCCTGAACAGTTTCTCCATCGGCATCGTGGACGATGTGACCCATCTGTCCCTGCCGGAGGACGAACCCCTCTATTTCAATGAGGGCGGCGTTGTGTCCTGCAAGTTCTGGGGCCTCGGCGGCGACGGCACGGTCGGCGCGAACCACGACACCGTTGCCATCATCAACGACCATACAGACAAGTACGCCCAGGCGTACTTTGAATATGACGCGAAGAAGAGCTTCGGCATCACCAAGAGCCACCTGCGCTTCGGCGATGTGCCCATCCGTTCTTCCTATTTCGTCAAATCCGGCGACTTCGTCGCCTGCCACAACCAGACCTACATGGAGCAGTTCGACATTGCCGAGGAAGTCAAACCCGGAGGCACCCTGCTCATCAATACCGGCTGGGACGTTGCGGAACTCGATGAACATCTGCCGGCCCATGAAAAGCGGGAAATCGCCCGCAAGGGTCTGAACGTTTATACCATCGACGCAGCGTCGATCGCCCGTGAACTGGGCCTCGGAAACCATTACAACATGGTCCTGCAGTCGGCATTTTTCCACCTGATGCCGGTCATTCCGGTCGAGGACGCGGTCGGTTATATGAAAGACGCCTGCACAAAGCGGTTCTTCGCGAAGGGCGAGGACGTCGTCAATAAGAACCTTGCCGCCATTGACGCGGGCTCCAACGGTCTTGTGAAAGTCGACGTCCCGGCTGACTGGGCGGACGCGGTCGACGAACCGGTGGCACCCCGAAACGTGCCGAAGGTCGTCACGGAGATCCTCGATCCCATCAATGCCCAGAAGGGCGACGACCTGCCGGTCTCCAAGTTCGCCGACTACAAGGACGGCGTCATGGACATGGGTATGACCGCCTTTGAAAAGCGCGGCATTGCCACCTTCGTGCCCGAATGGGACGCTGAACGCTGCCTGCAGTGCAACAAGTGCGCCTTCGTGTGTCCGCACGCGGTCATCCGCCCCTACCTGCTGAATGAGGACGAGGCGGCGAATGCGCCGGCGGGCTTCGTTATGACGCCCGCCAAAGGCAAACAGGCGGCCGGCATGAACTATTCCTTACAGATCTCGAACCTCGACTGCACCGGCTGCGGCAGCTGTGTCAACGTCTGCCCGGCGAAGGAAAAAGCCATTTCCATGGTGCCGGCGGAATTTTCCTCCGCCAACGCGGAAGGCTGGGACTACGCGCTCACCCTGTCCGACAAAGGCGATGTGTTCGACCCCTATACCGTCAAGGGCAGCCAGTTCCGGCAGCCCCTGCTCGAGTTCTCGGCAGCATGCGCCGGTTGCGGGGAGACCCCGTACGCCAAACTCCTGACCCAGCTGTTTGGTGACCGCGTCTACTGGGCGAACGCCACCGGCTGCTCTCAGGCCTGGGGCTCCGCCATGCCCGGCATCCCGTACACCGTCAACAAGGACGGCCACGGCCCCGCCTGGACGAATTCTCTGTTTGAAAACAACGCGGAGTTCTCCCTTGGCATGGTCCTGTCGGTCCAGCAGCAACGTCTGTCCCAGAAGGCGCGCGTCGAAGCGTACCGTGCGGAGTCCGCGGATGACGCCGCGAATACCGCGATGGACGAATGGCTGGCGGCGTACGATGATTATGACGCGTCGAAACCGGCGAGCGAGAAACTCATCGCCGCGCTGGAAGCGGACGGAAGTGACGCCGCAAAGACCATCCTGCGGTATAAAGACCAGCTCTCAAAGAAGTCCTTCTGGATGTTCGGCGGAGACGGCTGGGCGTACGATATCGGCTTCGGCGGTCTGGACCACGTCCTGGCCCAGGGCGAGGACGTCAACGTGCTCATCGTCGACACCGAAGTGTATTCCAACACCGGCGGCCAGTCCTCGAAGGCGACACCGCTCGGCGCGGTCGCCCAGTTCGCGGCAGCCGGCAAACAGCGTCCGAAGAAGGATATCGGCGGCATGCTCATGACCTACGGCAACGTCTATGTGGCGCAGGTCAATATGGGCGCGGACAACAACCAGCTCATGAAGGCGATGAAAGAGGCGGCGTCCTTCAACGGTCCGTCCGTCATCGTAGCCTACGCGCCCTGCACGGCCCACGGTATCAAGTCCGGCATGGCGAAAGTCCAGGATGAAATGAAGAAGGCCACGGACGCCGGCTACTGGAACCTGTACCGCTATGATCCGCGCAATGAGACGCCGTTCCACCTCGACTCCAAAGAGCCGAGCATCCCGTACGAGGAATTCCTCGACGGTGAAGTTCGTTACGCGTCCCTGAAACGCACGTTCCCGGAAAACGCGAAGACGCTCTTCGAAGAAGGCTCGCGTCTGGCGGCTGCCCGGTATGAAAAACTGAAGAATAAATAAGGAGGAACCCAAAGATGAGCAAAACCTTAGTGACTTACTTCTCTGCGTCGGGTGTGACTGCCCGCAAGGCGCAGCAGATTGCCAACAAAGTCGGTGGTGACGTTGCTGCCATCGAACCGGAAGTCGCATACACGTCTGCCGACCTCAACTGGCAGGACAGCGGCAGCCGTTCGAGTGTCGAATGCAAAGACCCTGCCTGCCGACCCGCCATGAAACCGGTCGACGCGGAGTGGGTTGCCTATGATACGGTCTACGTCGGTTACCCCATCTGGTGGTACACCGCGCCGAATATCATCTTTACCTTCTTTGACACGTACAAAGAGGAACTCGCCGGCAAGACGATCAAACTCTACATGACGTCCGGCGGCAGCACCATTGCGAAGTCCGTCAAAGACCTTGCCGCTGCTTACCCGTCTCTGGACATCTCCGCGGAATAAGACCAAACCCAAAAGAGACCTGCATACGCAGGTCTCTTTTTTTCACCAAACTGGAATTTGTCGGTGGGTTTGCGTGGGCGATTTACTTGTAGTGCTATCGCGTGTGCGGCAGACGTTCGGGCTTGTCAAGGTTCTCCGACCGCTGACGCGGCGGACTGGTTGCTGTGATTATTTCTCCAACCTACCGACCTTGACAACCCCTTCCGCCCGCCGCGTGTGGTTGACAACAGGCCAAAGGGGCATTCTGCCCTTCGGCCTGCTTTTCATAGAGGTAGACCGGCGGCCCACAGCGGGAAGAAACATAGTCTGGTCCGCCATTTTTTAGGCCAAAACAGGAAAAATGACGGCCCAAATCAGAAAGTCGGAAGAATTGGTCCGCCAGAAAGTTCAATAAACATGGGTTTTGGGCGGCCCAAATGAAGGAAAAATCTAGAGAGGGCCGCCATAGACGCAAAAAGCATGGGAAAGGTTCGAAAAATACACTTTCACATGAGTTTTTGGATCATTATTTTGCCCCCCATAGTGTGAAGAAGGCAAGCAAAGCGTTTTTCACATTAGAAATGAGCCATTTGAAGCGTCCAAAACTAGTGTGACCACAAAACTTCTTGGGAGTTCACATTAGGAAACACTTCAAAAGCCTCAAAAAACTAGTGTGAGATAAGTCTTACTGTGAGACCTCACACTAGAAAGGCTTTACAGACGGAAATTCCACTCGTGCGAAGCGGGTTTACAGTGGGAAGAGCGCGTGGTAGCCTGTGCGGCGGCCTGCCCCTTGTACTTTTTCTGCGGGGCTGGCCCCGGCAGGCGTTAAACCACACGCTCGGGGCCCCGCTGTCAACCCCGGAGCACCCCTACAAATTCAAAGTTGCCGAGATGTGGTATAATGTTTGGCAAAGAAATGGGGAGGCAGATATATGGACGCGAATGTTTATAAACGCAATGAACTGCTGGCACAGAAGGTCATCAAGGGGCTTCAGTCCCGGAACATGACCGGATATTATGCGAAAGATAAAGAAGAGGCGTTGAAAATCGCCCTGGACTTTATCCCAAAGGGTGCGTCGGTCACGATGGGAGGGGCGATGAGCGCCCATGAGATCGGACTGGTCGACGCCCTGCAGACGGAAGACTATAACTTTATTGACCGCGCTGCCATGACGCCGCGGGAGGCATTGCTTGCCGCTTATGACGCGGATGTGTTTCTGTCGAGCACCAACGCCATGACAGAGGACGGTATCCTCGTCAACATCGACGGCAATTCAAACCGTGTATCCTGCATTGCGAACGGGCCGAAGCAGGTCCTGTTCATTATCGGCATGAACAAGGTGTGCGACGATATCGACGGCGCCATGAAGCGCGCCCGTAACGTTGCGGCGCCCATCAACGCTCAGCGGTTTGAAATCAACACACCCTGCAAAAAGACCGGCAGCTGCGCGAACTGTAAATCGCCCGACACCATTTGCTGCCAGTTCCTGATCACCCGGTTCTCGCGTCACGCGGACCGTATCCACGTCATTCTGGTCAACGACGACCTTGGTTTTTAAAGGAGTACCCTATGTTTCGTGAAATGAGACGTTTCAAACAGCAGCTGACAGAAGAGGAATGCATTGCCATTCTGAAAGAAGAAAAACGTGCCACGTTCGCGGTCAACGGCGAAGACGGCTATCCGTACGCCCTGCCGGTCAATTACTGGTATGACGAGTCCGACAACACTATCAACTTTCACTGCGCGAAGGCAGGCCACAAGCTGGACGCCATACTGGCGGACGACCGCGTATGCTTTACCGTCTGGCAGGAAGGGCCGCAAGAACCGGGAGAATGGTGGTACCACATGAAGTCGGTCATTGTCTTCGGCCGCGCGGAAGTCCTGGAGGACAGCAATCAAAAATACCGGAAAGCCTACAACTTCGGCGCGAAGTATTTCCCGACAAAGGAAGAACTGGATGCGGAAATGGCACACTCCTATAAACGTGCGAACATTGTCTGTATCCACATTGACCACATGACCGGAAAGCGGGTCAAGGAAAACTAAAGATAAATAGCAAGACCTCCGTCGAAAGACGGAGGTCTTTTTGTTATGAGATCCGTTTGACGGTCCCGGTCAGCCACAGGGGGCCGTCGGGGACCGCGGAAATGGTCAGGTCTCCACCCGGCTGCCGCAGGGTGAGTGTGACCGGCTCGTCCTCTTCCGTGGAAAGGAAGGCGCCGACCGCGGCGGTGCCGCTGCCGCAGGCGTTTTCCCAGACCAGCGAACCGGCAGAGGGGACCCAGACGAGCGGGGTCATGCGGGACGCGGCCCGGTCCAGAAAGAGGATGCCGAGAGCGTCGACCGCGAGGAACCGGCACCAGCTTCTGGCCAGTGCCTCCGCGGCTTCTGCCGGAAGGTCTTCTTCCAGAATGACGTGGGAGATGCCCTCGAACTGCACGACCGGAAGGGTCCAGCCGCCGGGCAGGGCTTCGGGTCGAATGGTCAGCGGAGCCGGCATGGCAAGGGTCCCTTCATAGGAACCGTCTTTCTGCCGGGCAACGTCCACAGCCACAGGCCCCGGGGCGCCGGAGGAGCGGACCAGCACTCTGGCGTCCTCCCGTCCTCTTTGCTCTGCGAAGAGGACCGCGGCGCTCATGGTCGCGTTGCCGCAGAATTCGCCGCCGGCCATGACAAGACCGATGTCTCCGTCGGGAACGTCTGTCAGGAAACCGACCTGTTCCGCGTTTGAAACGGCCTCCATCAGCTCTTTCGCTACAGAGGCGCGCTCTCCGGCGGGGACCGGTGTCTTTACGAGGATGGTGATGTTCCCCGAGGGGTCCAGCACCACAAAATCATAGTTCATAGCTTACTGCTGATAGTTCCGGAGGAACTGCTTCGTGCGCTCCTGCGAGGGGTTGCCGAAGACGTCCTCGGGGTCGCCCTGCTCGACGATGACGCCGCCGTCCATGAAGATGACGCGGTTGGAAACGGACCGGGCAAAGGGCATTTCGTGGGTGACGACGACCATGGTCATCTTTTCTTCGGCGAGCTGACGGATGACCTTCAGGACCTCACCGGTGAGTTCAGGGTCCAGAGCGGACGTCGGCTCGTCGAAGAAGAGGATGTCGGGTTTCATGGCGAGCGCCCGCGCAATGGCGACACGCTGCTGCTGTCCGCCGGACAGCTGGGACGGGTAGGCGTCCGCGCGGTGGGTAAGGTCCATCTTCTTCAGAAGTTCCTCGGCCTCCGCCATGACTTCATCCTTATCCCGCTTCTCGACGTTGATGGGAGCGTCCGTAATGTTCTTCAGGACGGAGTAGTGCGGGAACAGGTTGAACTGCTGGAAGACCAGACCGAACTTCTGCTTGATTTTGCGGAGTTCATCCGCCTTGACGTACTGCGGTTTGCCGTCGACGGTCGTGACGGCGGTGTCGCCCATGTAGGAGATCTCACCGGAGTTGATGGTCTCCAGGAAGGTGGCGCATCGCAGCAGAGTACTCTTACCGGACCCGGAGGGGCCGATGATACTGACGACTTCGCCGGAATCGACCGACAAACTGATGTCTTTCAAAACTTCCATGTCTCCGAAGGACTTCTGGATGTTCTTCATTTCTAAAATCATGTCAAGCCACCTCCTTCATTAATAGTAGTCCATCTTTTTCTCGACGCGCTCCATGACGAACGCCACGACATAGTTCATGACGAAGTAGAACACACCGGCAACGATGTAGGGTGTGAACGAGGTCTGCGATGCGGCGATCTGCTTTGCAATGGCAAACATCTCGTTGTAGGCGAGCGCGAAGGCCAGGGACGTGTCCTTGACGAGGGTAATGATCTCGTTCGTGACCGAGGGCATGATGGTCTTCATGACCTGCGGCAGGATGATCTTGAAGAACGTCTGGACCTTGTTGTATCCGAGGACTTCCGCGGCCTCATACTGACCCTGCGGAATGGCCTCGATGCCGCCGCGGTAAATCTCCGCGAAGTAGGCGGCGTAGTTCATCGTAAAACCGATGATGATGGCGGCGAACCGGTAACCACGGATGGACCACCCGAACAGGTAGTACGGACCGAAGTACCACGCCAGAAGCTGGAGCATGAGAGGAGTACCGCGCATGATGGCGATGTACACCTTCGTAATGCCCGAAATGATTTTGAACCGTGAGCGCCGGAGAAGCGTCACGACCATACCAAGGGGCATGGAAAACAGTACCGTCAGGAAGAAGATGGCAAGCGTTCGGAGCATGCCCTCTCCCAGAGCGGTAAACATGGTTTGCCAGGTCATAGTGTTGCCTCCAAAGGAACAGGGCACTGATCCGCTCTCGGTTCAGTGCCCCGATCGAGTGATATCTGGTTTACGCGTCGTTCTGGACGAGATAGGTGCCGGCCGTCATGTCGATGGCGATGGCGTCGATGGCACCGGCCTTCAGGTCATTATAAGCGACCGTATAGGTCTCATAGGTCTTGAGTTCACTGAAGGTGTCGGCAAGAGCCTTCTGATCTTCTTCCAGCATGGTGGCGGCGGAAGTGTCGATCTGGACACCGACGACTTTACCGGCAAGGTCGGCCAGCGTCTTGATGTCGGAGTCGGCAGCGACAAGGATGCCCTGAGTGTTGTTGGAGTAGGTGATGCCCCAGGTGTATTTGTCCTCACGGCCTTCCTTGGTGAAACCGGACCAGATGCAGTCGCAGCTCTTGGCGTTGAGCTCCATGTCCTTGGCTTCCCAGTTGAACGGGACCGCTTCGTACTTCCAGCCCATGTATTCGCAGACGGCCTGCGCCATTTCGACGTCGAAGCCGCCGACGGAGCCGTCATCCTTCAGATAGGAGTACGGCGGATAGTCGAGGTCGAAGCCGTGTTTGAACGTGTAGTTCGCATCGCCCGAACCCTTTTCCGGGATGTCGGATTTGTCGATGTCGTCTGCGTTCAGGCAAAGGTAGTCTTTGATGTCGGGGTACTTTTCACCGATCTTCGCGTAGGTGCCGTCGAGGACGAGCGCTTTGACCGCGCCGCTGACGGTGGCCGCGAGTTCTTCGTCGCCCTGACGGAAGCCGATGGCATAGGACTCTACGCCCAGTTCCTCATCGAGGAAGACGTAGGAAGCTTTGCTGTCGGAGTTGCCGCCGCAGGCCGCGAGTGCGAGCACCATGACCAGCGCGAGGACGACCGAAACAAGTTTTTTCATAGTCGAGATTCCTCCCATAAATATTATATTCAGTACTCATTAGGGTAGCATATTACTAAGCTAAAGTAAAGATAACAAAAGAAAAAGAGCTCCCTTGCGGAAGCTCTCTTTGGGCGATTCAATAGGATGCTTTTCCTCCGATGACATCCCGGTACATGTCCAGCTGCCGGTGCAGATAATCCGTGCAACGGTCCGCGTCCCGGGTCTCGACCATCTCCTGCATTTCCTCCATGTAAACGACGCACCGGTCCGCGCCGAGGGCACGGATGGGAACTTCCCAGAAATAGGAGGTGGATTCCTTGAAGGAGTTGAAAATGAGCGGTAATACGAAGTTGCCGGAATAGACGCAAAGGTCGTGGTGATAGTGGAAAAACGCGCGGGCCAGCTTCGGGACGTCCAGATGCGGTGTGTTGCCGGGGCCTTCAAAGATCGGCTTTTTGTCGGACGCGTCGCCCCGGGGGCGGCCTTCTTCGACGATCGCTTTGGCGGCGGCGATGTCCTCGTGCAGCGCCTCCAGACTCTCGTCAGTCAGGTTGTCGACAAGGCGGACCAGCGCGGCAGACTCGACGGCGTCGCGCATCTCAATGATGTCCCGGACGTTGCTCGGGGTATATTTGAAGTTTTTGGTATGCGTCAGAACGTTCAGCGACTCCGCGGTCCCGTGCCGGGTAAAGTCCTGCACATAGGTGCCCTGGCGGAGAATGGTCTTGACAAAACCCATGCGTTCCAGTTCCACCATGGCAAAGTGCACGGCGGATTTGGATATCTTGGCCTGCGCTGCCATTTCGCGCTCGGACGGCAGTTTGTCGCCGGGTTTCAATTCTCCGCTGACGATCATGCTGACGATACGGTCCATGAACATTTGGCGAACGGTGGGGGTCTCGACGATGCCGATGTCGATGTTGCTCATTAAGGGTCACCTTCTTAAAAACGCTCTTTTTCCCATTGTAAAACACCCGGGCGCCGTAAAGCAACCGGGTGTTTGAATCAACGAGATTTAGATGAACAGATTATGGTTGGCAGTCTCTGCCGCACCGAGATAGGTGCCGACACCAACGATCTCGATGCCGTCGATGAGCTCTTCTTCCTTGATGCCCATGACGTCCATGGACATGGCGCAGGCCTGGATGGTGACGCCGTTCTTCTTTGCGGTGTCCATGAGATCCTGCAGAGAATCGACATTCTTCTGCTTCATGACCCAGCGCATCATGGCACCGCCCATGCCGCCCATGTTCCATTTGGAGATACCCATGTGGGCAACGCCCTTCGGAAGCATGATGCCGAAGGCCTTTTCGATGATTGTCTTCGGGACTTTCGGCGCCTGAGGCTTGCGCAGTGCTGCAAGGCCCCAGAAGGTGAAGAACATGGTCACTTTCTTGCCCATGGCGGCGGCGCCATTGGCGATGATAAAGGCGGCCATGACTTTGTCCATGTCGCCTGAGAAGACGACGATGGTCTTTTCGCTCTCGCCGGCAGGGACCAGGGCGGCATCGTCCGCGGCTGCATCGGCCTTGCCTTTGACGAGGACGGCTTTATAGTCCGTTCCTTCTTTGCCGGAGGAGACGAGCGTGTTGCCGGTCGTCTGGCACCAGGCGACGATGTCGCGGGCAAAACCCGGGTCGGAGGCGGAGACCTCGAGGGTGTCTCCGTCATTCATGGTCTGGATGGTTTCGTACACTTTGACGATAGGACCAGGACACTGCAGTCCGATGCAGTCCAGAGAAACTTTCTTTGTATCCGCGGGCACGACAGGTCCCTCCTTTGCGGTTGCGGTATTCAGGCTCGGCAGGTCAAGGACCGGGGCCGGAGCGGTGGCTTTTTTATGGGTGGTATTGTACAGGCGGGAACCGCCGGGGTAGACATAGATGTTCGTGAAGCCGTACTGGTCGAGGATGCGCGCTGCGTTGTAAGCGCGGACGCCGACGCCGCAGAAGACAACGTATTTTGTGTTTTTATCCAGTTCGTCGAGACGGTCGCGCAGGGCTCCGAGCGGGATCTCGACTGCCCCGGGTAGGCGGGAAACCATCCGTTCCGCGTCTTCCCGGATGTCCAGGATGACAGCGTCCGGCGTGGTTTCGTCAAAATTCCAATCGGCGAAGGCCAGCAGATCTTCCAGAATGTTCTGCGCGGTAAACCCGGCCATGTTGACGGGGTCTTTCGCAGAGGAGTAGGGCGGGGCATAGGCGAGTTCCAAGTCGGTCAGATCGTCGACGGTGGCACCGAGACGCATGGCGACACCGAGTGTGTCGATGCGCTTGTCCACGCCTTCGTAGCCGACGATCTGCGCACCGAGAAGTTTCGCGTCTGCGGCGGCCTTTTTCTCGAAAATGAGTTTGATGACCATGGGGAGTGCTCCGGGGTAATAACCGGCATGGTGGTTCTGCGTGACATAGGCAACTTCGTAGTCTTTCCCTTTTTCAAGACCGGCGGCTTTCAACGCCTTCTCGTTCCGTCCGGTGGAGGCGGCAGTGTAGTCGAATACTTTGACGACAGAGCTGCCCTGCGTGCCTGCATACATGGTATGCGGGCGTTCGTGGTTCCTGAGGGCGATGATGTTGTCGGCGACGATGCGGCCCTGCTTGTTTGCGGGACCGGCCAGCGGGACCATGGTGCGCGCGCCGGTGTTGAAGTCGACAACTTCGGCAACATCACCGGCGGCGAAGATGTCTTCGTCATCGGTTCGCATATAATCGTCGACCAGGATACCGCCGCGCTGGTTGGTGGCGAGACCCGCATCCTTTGCGATTTGGCTGTTCGGGCGAACGCCGATGGACAGGACGACCAGTTCGGCGTCGACGGTCTTGCCGCTCTTCAGCTTTGTCGTAACATATGTGTCATGGCCTTCGAAAGAGTCGACGGGGTCGCCAAGTTCCAGTGTGACACCGTGGTCGCGAATCTCTCCGTGGAGCATCTGCGCCAGCTCGAAGTCCAGTGGGGCCATGACCTGGTCCATCGCCTCAAGGATGGTGACGGCAACGCCGGCATCCTTCAGATTCTCCGCCATTTCGAGTCCGATGAACCCGCCACCGACGACAACGGCGGACTTGATACCGTCATCATAGACCATTTTGCGGAACGTGTCGGTGTCACCGACTGTCCAAAGTGTGTGGATGCGGGGCGCGTCGATGCCCGGGATGGGAGGACGCAGGGGCGATGAGCCGGTCGCGATGACCAACTTGTCATAGGTTTCGGTATAGTCTTCGTTTGTGTCGCTGTTACGGACCGTAACGGTCTTTGCGGCACGGTCGATGGCGGTCACTTCGTTGTGCGTGCGAACGTCGACCCGGAAGCGGTCGCGCATTTGCTGCGCCGGAGTGACGAGCAGCGAGTCACGCGAGCGGATGACATTGCCGACGTGATACGGCAGGCCGCAGTTGGCGTAAGAGATATAATCGCCGCGCTCCAGCAGAATGATTTCTGCTTTTTCGTCGAGGCGGCGCAATCGAGCCGCGCAGCCCGCACCGGCAGCGACGCCGCCGATGATAACAACTTTCATAAACCGGTCCTCCTTTTTATTAAGAGTCGTTATAAATTCTGACACCCTGAGTATAACAGATACTCAGGGCGTTTTTTGCATAGAAAAAATTTCTTTATTCCGTAAACAGCGGGGTGGAGTAATACCGGTCGCCGCTGTCGGGGAGAAGGGCGACGATGACTTTGCCCTTGTTCTCCGGTTTCTTTGCGTATTCGAGGGCCGCGTGGAGTGCAGCGCCGGAGGAGATGCCGACCGAGATGCCCTCGTTCTTCGCGAGCAGCTTGGCGGCGGCAAACGCGTCTTCGTGACGGGCCCGGAAGACCTCATCATAGACGGAGGTGTTCAGCGTATCCGGGACAAACCCTGCGCCGATCCCCTGGATCTTGTGCGCTCCGGCTCTGCCTTCGGAAAGGACCGGAGAGTCGTTCGGCTCAAGGGCAACGACTTTGACGTTCGGGTTCTGTTCTTTGAGGTATTCCCCGGTGCCGGTGACCGTGCCGCCGGTGCCGACGCCCGCAATAAAAATGTCCACGTTACCGTCCGTGTCGTTCCAGATCTCCGGACCGGTGGTGGCTTTGTGGATGGCGGGGTTGGCCGGGTTGACGAACTGACCCGGGATGAAGCTGTTCGGCAGTTCTGCCGCCAGTTCATCTGCTTTGGCGATGGCGCCTTTCATGCCGGCGGCGCCGTCGGTCAGGACGATCTCCGCGCCGTAGGCCTTCAGGATGTTCCGCCGCTCCACACTCATGGTCTCGGGCATGGTGAAAATAGCCCGATAGCCTTTGGCGGCCGCGATAGCGGCCAAACCGATGCCGGTGTTGCCGGAGGTCGGTTCGATGATGACGGAGTTCTCATTCAGAAGGCCCTTCGCTTCGGCGTCTTCGATCATCGCTTTGGCGATACGGTCTTTGACGCTCCCGGCCGGGTTGAAATATTCCAGTTTGACGAGGACGGTCGCTTCCAGTCCGAGAGCTTTTTCGATATTGGTGATCTCGACGAGCGGAGTATTTCCGATGAGTCCGAGGGTCCCTTTGTAAATGTTTGCCATGATAAGTCCTTCTTTCTGTTTCCTTAACAGGATTATACGCTATCAGTCGATCGCCGCAAAGCCTTTTTCGAGGTCGGCGATGATGTCGTCGATGTGTTCCGTGCCGATGGAGAGGCGGATGGTGCTCTGGTGGATGTCCTGATCTTCCAGTTCGGCGTCCGTCAGCTGAGAGTGCGTGGTGGACGCGGGATGGATGACGAGGGACTTGACGTCCGCGACATTCGCGAGCAGGGAGAAAATCTCGAGGTTGTCGATGAACTTCCAGGCTTCCTCTTTTCCGCCCTTGATGTCGAAGGTGAAGATGGAGGCGCCGCCGTTCGGGAAATACTTCTCATAGAGGTCGTGCTGCGGATGATCCGGGAGCGCGGGGTGGTTGACTTTCGCGACCTTCGGATGCTTGCTGAGATACTCTACGACCTTCGCCGCGTTCTGCGCGTGACGCTCTAAGCGAAGGGACAGGGTCTCGACGCCCTGCAGGAGCAGGAAAGCGTTGAACGGGGAGATGGCGGCACCGGTGTCCCGCAGCAGGATGGCTCGGATGTAGGTGACAAATGCCGCGGGGCCAACGGCGTCGTAGAAGGAGATACCGTGATAACTCGGGTTCGGGTCGGCGATCTGCGGGTATTTGCCCGCCGCCTGCCAGTCGAACTTGCCGGACTCGACGATGACGCCGCCAAGGGTCGTGCCGTGACCGCCAAGGAACTTCGTGGCGGAATGGACAACGATGTCGGCACCGTGTTCGATGGGCCGAATGAGGTACGGGGTGCCGAAGGTATTGTCAATGACGAGCGGAATGTGATGCGCATGAGCAATTTCGCTAAGAGCGTCGATATCCGGGATATCCGAATTCGGATTGCCGAGGGTCTCGATGAAGATGGCACGGGTGTTGTCCTGAATGGAGGACTTCACTTCATCCAGATCATGGATGTCAACAAATGTGGTCGAGATGCCATACTGGGGAAGCGTATGTTCCAAAAGGTTGAAGCTGCCGCCGTAAATAGTTTTCTGAGCGACGATGTGTCCGCCGTTTGCGGCAAGCGCCTGAATGGTGTAAGTGATGGCTGCGGCGCCGGAGGCGACGGCCAGACCGGCGCTTCCGCCTTCGAGGGCGGCGACACGGTCTTCGAACACACCCTGGGTAGAGTTCGTCAGACGGCCGTAGATGTTACCGGGGTCGGCAAGACCGAAGCGGTCCGCGGCGTGCTGGCTGTTATGGAAAACATAGGAAGTCGTCTGATAGATCGGCACGGCACGGGCGTCCGTTGCGGGGTCAGCCTGTTCCTGGCCGACGTGAAGCTGCAAGGTTTCGAATTTATAGTTACTCATGATAATGATCTCCTCTCAAAATGAAAAAACCGGGGGCTCATACAGCTCCCGGGCAAAGAATGGCATAGACACGCGACGGTGCCCGCCCTCGGTCAGCAGATACATGCCCGGGAGTGCAGCATTCGACAACACATGATATTCTGTTTGCGAGTGGCAGTTCCGAACATTTCGTCTGCTCCTTTCTGTTTCGTTGGCAAAAGTATAAACCTATTTGCCTACCATGTCAATAGGCAAAATAAAAGTTTTTTGCTTGTTTTGCATATTTACCCTGCGTTATAATAGGTAAAACAGTTTTGGAAAGGCGGTGACCGTATGATCTCAACCAAAGGGCGTTATGCGCTGCGGGTCCTGATTGACCTGGCAGAGCACAGGAGCGAAAAGCCGGTCCCGCTGAAAGACGTCGCGGAACGGCAGGAGATCTCCAAAAAATATCTGGAAATCATCGTCAAGGAACTGGTCCATGGAGGCTTTGTTTCCGGTGTGTCCGGCAAAGGAGGGGGATACCGGCTCAACAAATCGCCCGAAGACATCAACGTCGGGGAAGTGCTGGAGCTCATGGAAGGCACGCTGGCGTCGGTCATCTGCCTGAATAAAGAGGAGCCGTACAACTGTCCGCGCAAGCCCATCTGCAAGACGTTGCCCATGTGGGAGGAGTTCGATCAAATGGTCCACGATTTCTTCTATTCCAGGACATTGCAGGATCTGGTAGGAGAAGACGCCTCGCTCGCCGGCGATTTATATGTCATTTGAATCCATAAACAAGAAGACCTCGTCATGCGACGAGGTCTTTTTCTGCTGTATTTACAGGTCCAGAAGGTTATTGAATGTGGCGTCGTAGCCATCCATGGCAGCTTTTGAAAGGAATGAGACACGCATTTTGTCTGACATCATGTTGAGCAGCTTGACGGACCTCTTGTCTTTCGGATTGGCATAGAGCCGGGGACCATCACCGATTTGTGCCATGAGGTTGTCAGCGCATTCGTCCGGGGTGATGGGACGTCTTTCCCGCTCTCCGAACGTTTTCTTTTTGCCTTTATCCTCATCCGCTTTTTTATCCTGTGTCTTATTATAATTGGGCGTGGCTGTCTCTCCGACGACAAACGTTGCAGCGTCGACGCCGTACTCTTTCAGTTCATACCAGAGTCCTTCACCGAGCAGGAGCTCGTAGCCTTTGGAAGCACTGTAGGGGACATAATAAGCCATTCCGCCCATAGACGCAAGGGAGGTGACCAGGCCGATAAAGCCGCGGCCGCGTTTTGCCATTTTGCGGGCGATATACCAGGTGATTTCTGCTGCGGTGGTCCCGTTACCGCGGATCGCAGTGTTGATGTCTTCGATCGGAAGGCGAACGAATGGACCACCGGGTTCACAGGCGGCATTGTAGACGAACAGACCGATGTCGTAATCATCCAGCTGCGGTGTGAGTTTTTTTGCACATTCGGGGTCAGTGATATCGCAGGTGAAGTATTTGACATCGACTTTGTGGGCGGCTTTCAGTTTATCTGCTGCCGCCTGCAATTTGGCTTCTTTTCGCCCGGTCAGGATGACATTGAGCCCCTGTTCTGCGCAGTTCTCTGCGAAGGCATATCCGAGACCTTCCGAAGAGCCAAGGATGAGGGCCCAGGGACCATATTTTTTTAATTTTTTCAGATTGCTCATGTGAACGAACTCCTTCCTTTTTCAATAATCTTGTCCAATTTCATTATGGAAAAGCAAAGTCTCTGCTTCAATCATCAGAAAACGCCTCTGTGCTACGAAAGCGGCACAAAGGCGTTTTTGTGTTGCATTGAACGGGTATGTGAAAAAGAAGTCATTCGTTATGGAACCCGTGTGTCATGATGTCCAACAGGAAGTCGACGACTTCCTCGATCGGTTCCCAGCAGCCGCTTTCCAACCAGCGGCGGGAGACAGCGACACTGCCGTATATCGAAAAGGCTAATGAGTAATTCATCATAGAACGCTCAGGAACGTGGAACAGGTCCCGGTTCATCTGGATGAGTTCGCTCCAGCAGTCCCATCCGGTCTTGTTTTGAAACAGCAGGAGAAACAGGGTGCGGTTCTGCTGAGCATACTCCAGCATGGCGCGCGTGCTGGTCCGCCAGGCGGAGGGATCGTTCAATTCGGTCCGGTCGATGAGATAACTCTTCAACTCCTCCATGGTCCGCCGGGTGATTTGTTCCATGAGGTCGAAGACGTCTGTATAGTGGCGATAAAATGTGCTGCGATTGATGTCCGCCGCTTCACACAACTCTTTGACTGTTATTTTTTCCAGCGGCTTTTCGTCGAGCAATTCGAACAGGGTATTTTCTATGACCTGCTTTGTCAGGACGACTTTACGGTTCTCGGTTGCCATAAGGGACCTCCTTTTGTGACTGCATTTTCCCGGCTTCCTGTCGGATGAACCGGGTCAGAAGGAAGAGTGACACCGCCATGGTGATGAGTTCCGTGACCGGCTGGGCCCAGATGAGGCCGCGGAAACCGAACACGTGATCAAAAGTCAGCAGGAGCGGGATGTACAAAATGAGCTGACGGACCAGCGTGATGCCGAAGGCGTACTGCGGCTGGCCCATGCCCTGGAAGGACATGCGGCTCATGGAGGTTGCCCCAACGAAGGGCAGGATGCACATGAGGGCACGGAGCACGGTGGCGCCGGTCGAGATGACTTCCGGGTTATCGGAGAAAATACCGATGAGCCACGGGGCAAAGATGCCGTAAATGGCCATGACGACAAGCTCTGTTCCGCTGACGACCATGACGCCGGACTTTAAGAGCGCCATCATGCGCGGGAAGTTCTTCGCACCGTAGTTGTAGCCCATGAGGGGCTGGGCGCCGGCGCCGAAGCCCTGGTAGATGTAGTTGCCGAGGGACATGATCTTCTGCGCGATGCCCATCGCTGCAACGGTCAGTTCGCCGTAGGCGACCGCCAGGTTGTTGAGGACGATGTACGCCGCGGAGGTCAGCAGCGTTTCCAGAGTGGCCGGGACGCCGACCCAGAAGATCTCTTTGACGATCTCCGCTGTGGGCTTCAGATACTTCCATTGCGGGGTCAGGATGGTCTTCCCGGTCAGGTAGAATCCGAGAGACACGGCGACTCCGCAGGCGTTGCCGAGTACGGTGGCAATAGCGGCACCCCGGACCTCCATGTGGAGTCCGAAAATAAAGACCGGGTCCAGGATGAGGTTCATGATGGTCCCCGCGACCATGCCGACCATGGAATAGTTCGTGGAGCCTTCGCCCCGGAGCAGGGTGCTGAACGTGTAGCTGCTCATGGTGAAAATGGTTCCGATGAGCAGGATGCGTACGTACTGTTCCGTGAACTCCCAGGTGTTGCTCTGGGCGCCGAGGACTTTGATGATGCCCGGCAAAAAGAGCAATCCGAGAGCGGTCAGAACGAGACTGTTGATAACCGTCAGCAGGAACCCGACGGTGACCGTGTGGTCCGCCTTCTCCCGGTCACCGGCGCCAAGGCTGCGGGCGATGAGGGACGCGGAGCCGTTGCCGACCATGTTCGACAGGGCAGTCGTGACCATCATGACGGGGTAGGCCAGGTTGACCGCCGCCAGCATATAATCGTTGTGCAGGCGTCCGATGAAGTAGGTGTCCACCAGGTTGTAAAGGACCATGATGAACATGCCGGCAATGAGCGGTGCGCCCATTGTGACGACCGCTTTCGCGGGCTTCTCTTCCGCCATTGTGTAAATTCTCTTATCTGTTTCCATGTGCTCCATTATAGCACAAAGAATATGATATAATACCGGTATGAAACAGCGAATCGATTTTCTGGACGGAGTCAAAGGCTTTGGCATCCTGTCCATTGTCGCCGGTCACGTGTTCATCCCCGGGTGGAACGATGTCATCTTCCTGTATCATCTGCCCATTTTCTTCCTGCTGGCCGGCTACTTTACGAACACGAAGCGCTCCTTGGGCGTCTTCACAAAACAGAAAGCACGACGGCTGCTGGTACCTTACACGGTAACGGCTCTGCTCATCGTGCTGTTTTCGATTCCGAAGTCTTTTGCAGAACATACACCGGTGCTTTCCGGGCTGCAGAAATGGGGCCTTGCCGCGGTCAGCGGCGTCGGCGTGGAGCCGACGGTCCCGCTGCACATGGAAAGCATTGGAGCCATCTGGTTTTTATGGGCGCTGTTCTGGGGCTCTCTGCTGCTGCGGGCGCTCATCGCTCCCAAGCAGAAATGGTTTCGGTTTGTCCGCCCTGTTCTGGTCGGCGGCCTGTTTGCCGCCGGTGCGGTCAGCACCCGGTATCTGTTCCTGCCGCTCAGCCTGCAGCCGGCGCTTTGCGCGCTGCTGTGGATGTATGTCGGCTGGCTCGTGAAGCAGGCGGAGCCGTGGCTCCTGCAGGAGAAGTTCAAGCCTTACAGAGGTGCCGCCCTTGGCGCGGTCTATCTCTTCGCCTGGTCGCTGTTTTTAGAGGCGGTCTTCCATTACAAACCGTTCCTCATGGTCAGCGCTGTGTTCGACGGCGGTCTGCTCGGCGTTGCCGGGAGTTTTGCGGGCAGTTACATCGTTTATGTGACCGTCTGGTTTCTGTACCGCTGGAAGGACCGGGCGACGAAACCGCTTTGTTTTGCGCTGTCCTGGATGGGGAAAAACAGTCTGCTGCTGCTCTGCATGCACATCATCGAACAAGACCTCATCCCCTGGAAGCAGTACTATTCCGCTGCGGGGCTGGAAGGCACCCCGTTCTACGCGGCGGTGCTGTGCTCCAAACTGGCGTTCGTGCTGATCGCCGGGATTATCGTTTCCCATATCCCCGGTGTGCGAACCCTGTTCCTGCCGAAACCGAAAAAGGAGCTGTCCTTTATGAATGAATTTTTCATTTCGGACGGCGACGTCCGTCTGCACTGCAAACTGGACCGCCCGGAAGGTCTGGAAAAAAGTCCGCTGTGTATCGTCCTCCACGGTCTGACCGGGAACATGGAGGAGCCGCAGATCACCGGCGTCGCGAAGGCGATGAACGAGGTCGGAGTCGCTACCCTGCGGGTGGAACTTTACGGCCACGGGCAAAGCGGCGGAAAATTCGAGGACCACGACGTAGAGAAGTGGATCCATAATGTGCTCGAAGTTCTGGACTATGTGAAAAACCGGAGCTTCGTCACGGACATTTACCTTTGCGGCCACTCCCAGGGCGGCCTGACCGCCCTGATGGTGGCGGGGAAGAAACCGGAGCGCATCGCCAAACTCATTCTGCTGGCGCCGGCGCTCATCATCCCGAACCTCGCAAAGCGGTTCGCGCCGGAAGACCTGCCGGACCACATGGACTTCCACGGTCACCGGGTGTCGAACGGTTACATGCTGGCCGCGCAGCGGCTGGATACGGACGCTGCCATCACGGCATACAAAGGTCCGGTCCTCGTCGTTCAGGGGACGGCGGATGGGACCGTCATCCCGCAGGATTCCATCGACGCGGCAGACGCTTACGAAAACGCCACCCTCGCCCTCATCGACGGCGACTCCCACTGCTTCGACTACCATTTGGACGAAGTCCTGGCCGCTGTCAAAACATTTCTAAGCAATATTCAAGGAGCAAACCATGAAGAATAAAACTGCCTGGCTGCTGGCCCTTGCCGGCGTCCTGCTCGCGGCACTGTGCGCGGTCGTCATCCTCACGCAGGGGAAGACCTACACGACGCAAATGAGTCTCTACGGAGTCGATGCCGGGGCGACCGCGGAGGAGTTTTCCGCCGACTTCGACACGGAAAACGTCGCGGAGGTGACCGGGATCCGGCTGGAAGACGGCAAGTTGCTGGTGGACCTCCGGTCGGTCGGACCCGGGAACGCGATCTACACGATCAACGGCCCGGACGGTTTCTCGAACAGCCGGGTGCTGTATGTCCACAAGAGCGGCGTCATCACGGAGGGCAACTACTTCGGCGACAGCCGGGGCAGCCGTGTCATTCCCATCGCCACGACGCTGTTCCTGGCGTTGTGCCTCTTCGTGCTGCTCCGCGCCTACCGGGCGGACACGAACCGCAACCTCTATCAGTATAAGAACGTCCGAAACCTCGGTCTCATCATCTTCACGGCTTTCCTGTTCCTGTCCTCCGCCGTCCGGATCTTCACCTATCACGGGCTCATCGACACGGTGAGCGGGGCGCTGAACTCCGCGGGTATCTTTGCGAGGGTCGCCCTGCCCATCGCCTTCGTAGTGTCCGTCCTTGTCACCATCAGCAATGTGGAACTCCTGCGCAAGGAGGGCAGGACCTGGCGGAACATCCTCGGGACCATCCTGGGGCTGCTGCTCCTCGTCGGGACCGTGGCGCCCTTCCTGCTCGGTGAGATCCTCCAGCGCACTACGGTCGTGGACGTCCACAACGAAGGGGGCCTTGCGATGTACGTCGAGATGGCCGTCGAGGACGGTGTCCTGGTCATCGTCACGTACCTCGAGTGCATTTTGCTTGCCACCGTCCTCCTCGGCTTCCGGGCGGCCCGGCGCATCCCGGCCTTCGACAAGGACTATATCATGATCCTCGGCTGCAAAATGCTGAAGGACGGCCGTCCGACAAGGCTGCTCGGCAGCCGCGTGGAGCGGGCCGTGGAATTCGCGAAGATGCAAAAGGACGCGACGGGGAAGGACCTCATCTTCGTGCCCTCCGGCGGACAGGGGAGCGATGAACCCCTATCGGAAGCAGAGTGCATGAAGAACTACCTCATGGAACTCGGCATCCCGGAGGAGCAAATCCTCCCGGAAACGGAGTCGGAAAACACCTTCCAGAACTTCGGCAAGTCCATCGTCCTCATGCGGGAACATGCCGGGAAGGACGATCCGAAGATCGCCTTCTCCACAACGAACTACCACGTGTTCCGATCCGGCATGTATGCCACGAAGCAGGGCATTCCCGTCGAGGGCATCGGCGCCCCGACGAAGCGGTACTACTGGGTGAACGCCTTCATCCGCGAGTTCATCGCCACCCTGCGCTCGGAGTGGAAACTTCACGCCTCCATCTGCGGCGTGTGGCTGGTCATCACCCTCCTGATGATCGCCGTAACGTACCTTGCCAACAACCTGTAAACAGACATAACAGGACCCGCTCATACGAGCGGGTCTTTTCTTACCGGTATTCGCAATCGTCCAGGTGGTCGTTCACTATGCCGATGGACTGTAAAAACGAATAGGTGATGACGGGGCCGACGTACGCGATGCCCCGCTTTTTCATGTCGGCGCTCATGCGGCGTGAGACGTCATTGACGGTGGGCATCTCTTCCACGGTTTTCCAATGACCGTCGATGACCTTCCCGTCCGTGAAGCTCCAGAGGTAGGCGTCGAAGGAGCCGAACTCCAGCTGCAGTGCCTGCACGACCTGCGCGTTCCTGCGAACGCTGAACACCTTTCCGCGGTTACGGATGATGCCGGGGTCTTTCAGAACCGCCTCCAATTCTTCGTCACTCATGGCAGCGCAGGCGTTTATATCGAACCCGTGGAAGGCGTTGCGATAGGCCTCTCTCTTATGCATGATCGTTCGCCAGGACAGCCCGACACTGGCTCCTTCCAGACAGAGCATCTCGAACTGGAACCGATCGTCGTGGCTGACTTTACACCACTCGTGGTCGTGGTATTCTTCTAAGATTTCATCGCCCTCATACCAGGCGCGGCATTGGCTCATTTTGTGCTCCTTTCCAAAAGGACGACCGTCTCTACATGAGCGGTGCGGGGGAAGAGGTCGACAGGCTGCAGGCGGGCGATGTGCCAGCCGCGGTCCTTGAAACGCGCGCAGTCGCGCGCCAGGGTCGCCGGGTCGCAGGAGACGTAGACGACGCGGTCCGGGCCGAACTCGTCGATGGTGGCGACCAGCGCCTCGGACAGGCCCTTGCGGGGCGGGTCCACTAAGATGACGTCCGCTTTCACGCCGTCGGCCTTCAGCCGGGCGGCCGCGTCTGCGGCGTCCCCACACAAAAACGTTGCGTTGCCGATGCCGTTGGCGTCGGCATTTTTCTTTGCGTCCTCCACGGCTTCGGGGACGATCTCCACGCCGTAGAGGTGCCTGCACTGCCCGGCCATCGTCAGGCCGATGGTGCCGGTGCCGCAGTAGAGGTCCAGCAGCGTCTCTTCGCCGGTGAGGCCGGCGTACTCGGCGGCAAGGGTGTACAGGCGTTCGGCCTGCGGCACGTTCACCTGATAGAAAGACTTCGGGGAGATGCGGAAAGTGCAACCGAGGAGTTCGTCTTCGATGTACCCCTTCCCGTAGACTACTTCCGTCGCATCGCCCAAAATAACATTGGTTTTGGCGGGGTTGTAGTTGATGGACAGGGAGCAGAAGCCTGGGACGTCTTTCAACTCGTCAATCAGATAGCTGACCCGCGGGACGTTCGTGTCCTCCGGCCGGCCGTTGACGACCAGCACGACCATCAACTCTTTGGAAACATGGCCCTGCCGGATGTACACATGCCGAAGAAGCCCCTTGTGGGTCTGCTCATCGTACACGGTAATGCCGCGGCGGATGATCCAGTCCCGGACGACCTGCAGGACCTGTGTGAACTCCGGCGGCTGCAGCAGGCAGTCTTCGCAGGGCACGACCCGGTGGGAGTTCGCGGCGTAGAAGCCGAGGACCGGCATATAGTCCCGGTCCAGCTGCACCGGGAACTGGGCTTTGTTGCGGTAGCGGGCGGTCTTTTCCGAGCCCAGCACCTCCGGCACCTCCACCTCCAGGTGGGCGATCCGGTCAAAGGCGTCCTGCACCCGCTGCCGTTTATACGAAAGCTCGGCATCATAGGCGATGTGCCGGTAACAGCAGCCGCCGCACTGCGCACTTGACGGGCAGTCCGGCGGGACACGGTCCTTCGAGGCAGTGAAGACCTTCACTGCCTTTCCAACGGCATAATTCTTTTTGGCTTTGATGATGTGACACAGCACCGTGTCACCGACCGCGGTGTTGGCAACGAAGACAGCCATGCCATCATGGCGGCCGATACCGCTGCCTTCGGCGGTCATTGCGTCAATGGTGAGGGTGATCTCATCGTTCTTCTTGAGCAATTTTCCAGCATCCCTTTCGGAGTATTGTTTCTCATGTTTAACATGGTATCATATTCATAGACTTTTCAGGAAGCTTTTGGTAAAATAAAAGTCCGATTTTTAAGAGTAAACGGAGTGTGTGGAATGAGTATCCAGGTGGCCCCCGAATTGCTGGGGCGGGTGTTCTTCGTGCCGAAGGCCATTGTCGATGAACACCTGGCCTACGTGACGGGCCAGCAGCTGAAGGTGCTGCTCTACGTCCTGCGCCATACCGGTGAGTCCCTGGAGGTCGAAGACCTCGCGGGCGGCCTCGGCATGTCCGCTGCGGACGTCTCCGACGCACTCCAGTACTGGCTGACCACCGGTGTGCTGCAAAAGGATGATGCCCCGGCGGTGAAAACGCCGGCGGCTCCCGCAAAGTCTGCCACCAAAACCGGCGCATCGCAGAAACCGCTTCTGGAAGTCCCGGACATCGTGCCCACCTACGAGACTGTAGCGGCACGGCTCCTGGAAGACCCTGCCATGAAGGGCATGTTCCAGGAAGTGCAGGCCCTCATGGGCAAGACCATCGGGTATGACACCCAGGCAAAACTCCTCATGATGCACGACACGTATGGCCTTGCGCCCGAAGTCATCCTGACCATCGTCGACTACTCGGTCAAACGCGGAAAAGGCGTCAGTTACATGTGCAAAGTCGGCAAGAACTGGGCGGAGGAAGGCGTCACCACTCTGGAGGACGCCATGGAAAAGCTGGAACAGCTCTCCCGCACGGACCGCGCCTGGAGCGAATTTACGGGTCTGTTCACGACGAACCCGCCGAAGGCGACGGACGCCCGTCTGGCGCTCCTGAAAAAGTGGCGGTTCACCTTCGGGCAGACGCCGGAACTCATCTACTACGCTTATGAGACCACCGTCGAAGCCATCGACAAGGTCAACTTCAACTATATGGATAAGATCCTCACCCGCTGGAACGAGGACGGTCTGCGCACCCCGCAGGACGTGCTGCAGGCGGGGAAGGAAGGCGCGCCGCAGACGGCCGGGAAAAACCGGCCGGTCAAACGCGCAAACAAAAAACTGGCTGGCGACAACCACACGGCCTCCTACGACTCCGACGCGTACCGCGAAAAAGCGCAGGGGCCCATCGCTTATAAACGAAAGAACAAGGAGGGGTAAGGCATGGCAACGAACCTGGAACAGGCAAAACAGATCATCGCCCGCCGCAGAGAGAACGCGGAGCGGGAAGCGGCGCACCGCCAGGAAGACCTCGAAGACCTGTGCCCCGAACTGCGGGTGCTGGACCGGAAGCTGGCACAGGCCGGCATGAAGGCCGTGCAGCTGACGGTGACCGGTGACACCGCGGGCCTCGAGCAGCTGAAAAACGAGAACCTCGCGGACCAGGAACGCCGGCGTGAACTGCTGGAGTCCCTCGGCGCCTCCGAAGAAGCGCTGGAAGTGCATTACACCTGCCCCGTCTGCCACGACACGGGCGTGGTCGGCTCCCACTACTGCGACTGCCTGAAGAACCTCGTGAAGTCCCTGCAGATGTCGAACCTGAACAGCACGGCACCGGCCGGCAACTCCACGTTCGGCAACTTCGACCTCGAATACTACCGCGGCGTCACGGACCCGGAGACGGGCGTGAATGCGTATGAGCGCATGACACAGATCTATTACTACTGCACCGAATACGCTGAGGATTTCGACCGGCATTCGCCGAGCCTCATTCTGTACGGCAACACGGGCCTTGGCAAGACGCACCTGTCGCTCGCCATCGCGAACGCGGTCATTGAAAAGGGATATAACGTCGTCTACGGTTCGGCCCACAACCTGCTGTCGCAGATCGAGAAAGAGCACTTCGGCCGTCTGCAGAGCGATGAGTCCCCGGAGGACACCATCCTGAACGCGGACCTGCTCATCCTGGACGACCTCGGCGCGGAGTTTTCCACGACTTTCACGGTCTCGCAGGTATACAACATCATCAATACCCGGCTGCTGACCGGCCTTCCGACGATCATCTCCACGAACCTGTGGTATGACGAGATCTCGGACAAGTACGGCAACCGCGTCTATTCCCGCATCATCGGCGGCTACACGCCGCTCGAATTCGCGGGCAGAGACGTCCGGCAGCTGAAAAATTAAGGAGATATCTTTTTGGACATCATTGCAACACTGACCAACGAATTCGGCCTGCACCCGTGGCAGGTCGAAAATACTGTCAAGCTCATTGACGAAGGGAATACCATCCCGTTCATCGCCCGGTACCGTAAGGAAGCCCACGGCTCACTGGACGACCAGGTGCTGCGCGAACTGGAGACCCGTCTTCAGTACCTGCGGAACCTTGACAAGCGCCGGGAGGAGATCCTGAACTCCATTGAGGAGCAGGGGAAACTCACCGACGAACTGAAGGAGAAAATCGAAGCGGCAACCGTGCTGGCTACTCTCGAGGACCTCTACCGCCCCTACAAGCAGAAGCGCCGCACCCGTGCCATGATGGCAAAGGAAAAGGGCCTGGAGCCTTTGGCGATGTACCTGCTGGAGCGCCGCGTGTCCGAACCGACTCTGGAAGACGCGGCCGCGCCGTACGTTGACGCCGAAAAGGGCGTCGAGACCGTGGAAGACGCGCTGCAGGGCGCATCGGACATCATCGCGGAACTCGTCTCGGACGACGCGGACGTCCGCGCGAAACTGAAGGACGCGTTCCAGAACCGGGGTGTCATTTCCTCGGCGGCCGCGAAGGACGAAGACTCCGTCTATGCCCAGTACTATGACTTCTCCGAGCCGGTTTCCAAGGTGGCGGACCACCGTATTCTGGCGCTCAACCGCGGGGAGAAGGAAGGCTTCCTGAAAGTCTCCGTGGACCTCGACCGGGAAGCGGCGATGCGCATCGTAGATAAAACTTACCTGAAGAGCCACAAGGCGGACCGCAAGGGCTGGACGCCCATGGCGGTGGAATTCTGTCAGGCGGCTGCGGAAGACGCGTATGACCGGCTCATCTATCCGTCCGTGGAACGGGAGATCCGTTCCGGACTGAAGGAGCGGGCCGATGAGAATGCCATCAAGGTGTTTGCCCAGAACCTGCGGCCGCTGCTGATGGCGCCGCCGGTGAAGAACAAAGTGGTTCTGGCGCTGGACCCCGGGTACCGCATGGGCTGTAAGACGGCAGTCGTCGACGGTACCGGTAAAGTGCTGGACACGACAGTTATTTACGTGACCCATGGCGACCGGCAGTATGCCCAGGCGAAGGACACCGTCAAGAAACTTCTGAAGAAAGACAACGTCGATGTCATCTCCATCGGCAACGGTACGGCTTCCAAGGAGACCGAGATCTTTGCCGCGGAGACTATCGGCGAATTCAAGCGCGAGACCGGACGTTCCGTTTCCTATATGGTCGTCTCGGAGGCCGGCGCCTCCGTCTACTCCGCGTCGAAACTTGCCGCGGAAGAGTTCCCGCAGTACGACGTCAACCTGCGCTCCGCCATTTCCATCGGGCGGCGCCTGCAGGACCCGCTGGCGGAACTCGTCAAGATCGACCCGAAGGCCATCGGCGTCGGGCAGTATCAGCACGACATGCCGCAGAAGGAATTGTCCGCCGCCCTCGACAGCGTCGTCGAGGACTGCGTCAACGCGGTCGGCGCGGACCTCAACACGGCGTCGCCGGCCCTGCTGTCGCACATCGCCGGCATCAACGGGACCATCGCCAAAAACATCGTGGCCTACCGGGAGGAGAACGGAGAGTTCACCGGTCGCGCCCAGCTGAAAAAGGTGCCGAAGCTCGGCCCGAAGGCGTATGAACAGTGCGCCGGCTTCTTACGGGTCGCCGAGTCGAAGAACATTCTCGACAACACCGGCGTTCACCCGGAGTCTTATGATGCCGCAAAGGGCCTTCTGGAAAAGTGCGGCTACACGACCGCGGACGTGAAGGCCGGGAACATTTCCGAACTGCACGCCCGGGCAAAGAAACTCGGCTATGACGCGCTCGCGAACGACCTCGGCGTCGGCGTGCCGACCCTGCAGGACATTGAAAAAGAGCTCCTGAAACCGGGCCGCGACCCGCGGGACGAACTGCCGCCGCCTATGCTTCGCTCGGACGTTCTGGACATCAAGGACCTGAAGGAGGACATGGAACTGACCGGCACCGTGCGAAACGTCATCGACTTCGGCGCTTTCGTGGACATCGGCGTGCATCAGGACGGCCTTGTGCACATTTCGCAGATCTCCAACAAGTTCATCAAACACCCGTCCGAAGTCCTGTCGGTCGGCGATGTGGTCAACGTCCGCATCCTGTCGGTGGACCTGAAGAAGAACCGCATCAGCCTGACGATGAAGGGCGTCAAACAACCGTAAACCGTATAACGTAGCGAGGGCGCAACAAGCGCCCTCTTCTTTTTGCCGGCTCATTGTGATACAAAGGTAATAGCCAGTTAGAAAGGACTAACTCACAATGACCCCAAAGAAAATCATCTACGCCGCGCTGGGCTGTATCTGCCTGGTCCTCGGCGTCATCGGCGTCTACCTGCCGATCCTCCCGACCACTCCGTTCCTGCTGCTGACCCTGTTCTTCTTCGCGAACAGTTCGGAAAAACTGCACACATGGTTCATCGGCACCAAACTCTACCAGAAACACCTGGAATCCTTCGTAAAAAAGGAAGGCATGCTCATGCAGACGAAGGTGAGTATTGTTGCCATGGTTACGCTGTTAATGGCAATCGGCCTCTTCTTCATGGCGCGGAAAGCCCTTTGGGTGCCCTGCATCATTCTCGGTGCCGTATGGCTCGGCCACATCATCTACTTTTTCTTCTTCGTCAAAACGGTCCCGGCCGGGCAGGCTCCGTCTGTACCGGATGAGCCTTCAGCCACCGACGACCCCGAACAACCAGCATAAATAAAACTCCCCACCCGGGGAGTTTTTCTTTTTGCAAACTGGAATTTGCCGATGAAAGCAGATCACCGGGTTGTCAAGGGGGAGGGTTCTGCTGACAACCGGCG
>R19__coassemble_44_pt1 | contig 78123 bp, 68 predicted proteins | sample R19__metabat2_low_PE_020 | metagenome-assembled genome bin R19 | reverse complement strand
AACCCTCCCCCTTGACAACCCGGTGATCTGCTTTCATCGACAAATTCCAGTTTGTGTGGGTGCTGCTTTTGCGGGGGAGTTTGGTATAATGGGAGAGAAAGATAGAAAAGAGGGGATACCATGGCAGGGACCGGGAAATTCATCGAACTCTGTAAGGAACTGGAATCGGCGGTGAAGGCTCGCTACGGCGGCACCACCCATGGGGAGAGCGCCTATGTCTTCCTTGCCCGCAAGGCGGAGTTCAAGCCTTACGCGAAGGAACTCGACCTCATCCGTGAGGTGCGGAACCTCGTGCAGCACAAGGATACCGAGGTCAAGGGGAAGGAAGCCATCTGTGTGGATGAGGTCCTGCTGGAGACCCTGCGGGAGATCATCCGCGCGGTCGAACATCCGGAGACGGTGGGCGATGTCTGCACGACTGACCTTCTGACGGCAGTACTTACAACCAATGTCAAAGAACTGATGAGTCAGATGGTCGAACGCTCGGTATCGCACGTACCGGTACTGGATGAGAAGGGAAAACTCCTCGGCATTTTCAGTGAGAACACGATCTTCTCCCGTGTCGCGGCCGAAGGACTGGAGGCACTGGACGGGAACGACACCGTCCGGGAATATGAAAAATACCTGGACATCCGGGACCATATCCGGGACTCCTTTGAGTTCATCGCCAAAGACGCGGAGACCGAGGCGGCGAAGGAGAATTTCAAACAGCGGGACAAGCAGGGGAGACGGCTTGCCATGCTGGTCGTCACGCCCCATGGAAACCCGAACGAGAAAGTGTTCGGAGTCCTTACCCCGTATGATGTTTTAGAGTGAAAAAGTGTCGCATTTGCGGCATTTTTTGTGCGAATAAGTTGCCTAACAAGTTATTTTGAGGCATAATAATACGAAATAAGAAGTGAAATGAAACGCGGGAGGTGACAGGATGAGTTTTACAGAGCGCTATGATTTCACGGAAGCTGTGGAAATGGCACGGCGCGGGGATACCGAAGGCATTGAGGTGCTGTACTTCAAGTCCTACCCGTTTCTGGAGCGGGAAGCCCGGAAATACTGCGATACCCCGCAGGATGTGGAAGACGCGCTCCAGGAAAGCTATCTGAAGATCTTCTCGAAACTGGATACCCTGAAGGAACCGAACGCCTTCCTCGGCTGGGCCGTCAGCATTTGCAAAAACACACTGCGCAACCGCGCCGACTATATCGAACGGCATGAGGGGAAGGAAGACCTGACCCCGCCGATGTCGGAAGGGGAAGAAGCCGGTCTGGACCTCCTCCCGGCCGAGGAATACCGGAAAGACACCGACCCGGACGCCTATGTGGACGCGGCCACCGTGACGGACCTGGTGCGCGATGTGCTCGAAGCGCTGCCCGACCGCCAGCAGGAATGTCTGCTGCTCTGGATGAACGGCTATACCCATGCGGAGATCGCCGAGACCCTGGACATGCCGCTCGGGACCGTCAAGAGCAACATCAACTACGCGAAAAAGAAAGTGACGAAGATCCTGGAGGACAAACAGCGCGACGGGACCTTCGACTACAAAGCCGTCCATGCGGACCCGGTCGGCGCGTTCCTGTACCTGCTGGAACGGTACCTCGCCCAGGCGCCGGCCATGCCGCCGGAAGCGGCGACGCTGCTGCCGAAGATCCAGGCGGCGCTCGGGGCCGGTATAGTCAAAGGTGCTGCCGGGACAGCCGCCGGTACCGCGGCCAAAACGACCCCGCTGACCTGGCTCAAAGACCCGACCCGCGCCACCGTCGCGGTCCTTATGACCGTCGTCCTTGCCGTCGGCGCAGCCCTCGGCATCCAGACGATCTCGAAGGACGTCCCGGTGTCTCCCGCGGCGGAACCCACGACCCGTGTGACACAGACCACGGCGGAAGAGCAGACAGAACCCGCGACAGAAGCGGGGGAGGAGAACGGCGCCAATGGTACCGGAGCCGAAGACACAGGCACGGCCCGTGAAACGGTCACGGTCCAAACACCGACACCTGCACCGGCCTCGGAGAATGACCGTCAAACTGCCGGAAATACTGCGACAACAGCTGTCGTGTCTCAATCTGAGGCAGGGATTTTTTTGCCGTTAGTAGCTAGACCGGTGGACGTTTCGGAGGTCGGGAGCGGGGAAATCTGGAACCGTGTTTCTGAGTTCGGATCGGATATTGCAGATAATGTCTCTATCCGTGAACCAATTATTGATAGTGAGCTCATTTCAGATTACAATTTCGAGGATGATTCTTTAATTTTAAACTTTTTTGTCAGGAACTCTTTAGGTAAGCCGATACTTCTGAAGGGTTTTGGGACAGTGGTGATAAAAAGTTTTTCTGGAAATTTATTATTTTCTGAACCGATTACATTATTATCTCCTGTTGATTTAAATGATGGTGAGGAGCAATGGTTTTCTGTGAATGTATCGAATGAGTACTACCCGGAAAACATTTTTGATGCATATGCATTAAAGATCGGCTATTACACGACGACATTTGAGGTTGATTATTCATAATTATATAAATAAGGAGATGCATTCAGCATCTCCTTATTTGAATTTGTCAAATATGGAAAATGAACGCGACGATCATTCTCACAATAGTAATAATTGAGGCCATTGAGAGTCTTACATCCTTTCCTCAGATTTGCCTTATGGTGGCATTTACCTTCGAAAGTATGTAAGAATGCGGCGGCCCTCTAATAAAAAATAAAACCTACTCCGAAACTCTCTTTATCCCGAAATAGATTTTTATGTCTTTATCCCATATTGGTGTAGTAGTCGTAAATTGCTTCTACCGAATCATAAGGAAACCTCCCTATATTTTTTATTATATTTTGATTTTGTTTATTTAAATTTAATTTAACCATGCTGCCTTTTTCAACCCCTATTGCAAATCGCTTTAGCGTATTATATAATTTATATGCGTACAATTAACGTATGTACTATTTGAAGGAGGGAAAACTATGATAGGAGGAATCCTTTGGTTGTTAGGGTTCAGCGTTGTCGCGCTTGCCGGTCTGGTCATCACGGTCATGTATGGTAAAGTGTTCGACGACAGCTACATGAACGATGACGACGAATAAGTCGCAACTTAACAACTGAGAAAAGTGAAAAGGAGAAAAACAAGCTATGAATATGGATAAAGTCACCATAGCCGGTCTCATCGTTCCGGATGAGCCGATCTATGCGATCCTTACCCTTGTGTCCGGTATTTTCTGGACGATCGTTTACATTGACATCATTTATCGCGGCTTCAAAGATAAAGCCTGCGGTATGCCGCTGATGGTCCTCGGCCTCAACTGGTCCTGGGAATTCATCTTCGCGTTCATGGGCGAGCCGTTCTTCCATGAAGGTTCGTTCTTCTGCGTCACCGAGCAGACCATGGTCCAGAGAGGCGTTGACGCCGTCTGGTTCCTGTTCGACTGCGTCATCCTGTACCTGAAGTTTAAATACGGCCGTGAGGAATTCAACCACTCGCTGCCCGGCTTCGGTAAGAAAATGTTCATCCCGTATGTTCTGTTCATCCTGTTCGTGTCCTTCCAGGCCGTCTGGTTCATCTCCATGGAACTCGAAGACCACCAGGGCGCATACGCTGCGTATCAGCAGAACATCTTCATCTCGTCCCTGTACATCCCGATGCTCCTTCGTCGCGGCAACACGGACGGTCAGTCCATGATCATCGCCATTTCCAAGTGCCTCGGCACCCTGGCGCCGGACGTCATGGGCGCGGTAGTCCTGCTGAAGGCTTATCATGTCCCGTGGCAGAAATTCGTCCTTATGGAGACCATGCCTTACATGAAGCTCCTCATCGGCTCCTGCCTGCTTTTCGACCTTGTTTACATCATCACTCTTTACAGAGCGTTCAAGAAGGAAGGCAAAAACCCCTGGACCCGCAAACCCCTCCCGGGTTATGTCCAGGATCCGGAAGATTCCCACAGATGGGTCCCGGAAGCAGTTCTCGTCGACGGCTATGTCCCGGCTGACTATGAAAACTATTCTGACACCTTCATGAGCAAATTCATGGTTGCCAGAAACAAGAACGACAACAAATAAGTTTTTGCGCAAATGAAAAGACTCCGTCGAAAGACGGAGTCTTTTTTGTCAGACCAGAGAATGGTCAATGAGCAAATCGATTTCTGCTTCCGTCAGCACATCGCCCGACAGCTCATAACTGACGATGAGGTTTATTCCGAGGTGATATCCGGAGTTGCGGTAGCGTCTCAGCTTGCGCAGATTGGCCTCCAGATATCTCTCGTCATCCAACCTCCCCAGATGTTCCCAGAGGAACAGCTGTCGTGTGCGCAGGTTCAGGCAGGTAAAGTCCGGATAAACGATGCCGCCGTCTCTCATACGAAATGGGTATTCATAGAGTAAGAGGATATTTCTTTCTTCCAACCGGTTTCCGATCGATCGCTCTGCGCCCGAACGGACGCGGAGGTTACTGGAAGTATAGTATTCGGGGTAGTTCGGTGGGAATCCGAGACGTTCGTATTTGATGTTTGCCCAGAGTTCCCGTACCTCTTTGTCCGAAAGGTAGTCCGGCACCACCAGATCCCGGCGTTCCTTCCGGAGCGTTTCGAATGCATCACGGAAAGTAAGTCGGTTCGCAATGCGTTCCCAAAGGTTAAGTACTCGCTGTGCCTCTTTGAGCTGCCGCATATCATAGTCTCTCTGTGCGAGCTGTCGGGCGAACGCTCTGCGGGATGCGGGAAGATATTTCCTGGTCGAACCGTTTCGACAGTAGTATTCCGGGGAGAATCCGGGTTGTTTTGCCGAGCCGATCAGCAGGATCCCTTCCGGTGCATTTTGGAGAGCATGTTCCTTTTCGGCGATGAACTGGCGGAGTTTCCGCATGGCGTCTTCCCGCTGCGAGACCTGCGGGTGCAGAGGCGTGCGTGTGACCGTTTCGAAAAAGAGTGCGGGGTCGGAATAAAGGTTTTGCATAGAGTCCTCCTTCGCCAAATGGAGCATCGAATGAGAATGGGCAATGTGTCGGGATTGGAATACAGCGGAGACGGTCAGCGATTTCCGCTTGTAGGAAAGAATAGTCTGTTTTAGACGGAAACGCTTCCGTTTAAAGTGGGGAAATTATTTTGTAGATGGAAATGGGAGCGATTTGCAAATCGTATTTCCGTCTGCGGAAAGAAATGTTTGTTGCAAACGGAAACGGTTCTGTATGGAGCGGAGAAATTGATTTGCAGACGGAAAAGGGAAACCGTAAAGAGGAGAAGTCCTTCCCTGTTTTGCCCAAATGGTAGCATGAAACGAAATTACCCACAAGATGAACCCGTCTTTCGTATTTAGGCCCTTTGAGCAGTGTGCCCGACGGATATATAACAAAAGACCCCGTGAAAAATGACGGGGTCCGATGGAAGTGATTCGGTTGTTATGCAAGGTCTTTTCCGGTGAGGAGCTTGTAGGCCTCGAGGTACTTGTCGATGGTCTTATCGATGACTTCCTGCGGCAGGTCGTAGTCGCAGTCGGGGTTCGCCTTGAGGTAGTCACGGACATACTGCTTGTCGAAGGACGGCTGGCCGTGGCCCGGTTCGTAACCCTCGACGGGCCAGAAGCGGGAGGAGTCCGGCGTCAGCATTTCGTCGGCGATGTACATGTTGCCGTCTTCGTCGAGTCCGAACTCGAACTTCGTGTCGGCAATGATGATGCCCTTTTCCAGCGCGTAGTCCGCGCACTTTTTATAAAGGGCCAGCGTGCAGTCGCGGAGCTTCGCGGCATACTCTTCGCCTTTGCCCGGGAACTGCTTTTCGAGGACCTCGATGGACTGTTCATAGGAGATGTTCTCGTCGTGGTCGCCGATCTCCGCTTTGGTGGACGGGGTGTAGATGGGTTCCGGCAGCTTGTCGGACTCCTGCAGGCCCTCCGGCAGAGTGATGCCGCAGACCGTGCCGTTCTCACAGTAGCTCTTCCAGCCGGAGCCGGTGATGTAACCGCGGACGATGGCTTCGATGGGGAGCATGTTGAGCTTTTTGCAGAGCATGCTGTTGCCGTCAAACTCCGGCTTCCGGAAATATTCCGGCATGTCGTTCACATCGACGGAAATCATATGGTTCGGAAGGATGTCGGCGGTCAGGTCGAACCAGAATTTGGACATCTGGGTCAGGACCGTACCCTTTTTCGTGACTTCGTTTTTCAGAATGACGTCGAACGCGGAGATGCGGTCGGTGGCGACGAGAATGAGCGCATCGCCGATGTCATAGATCTCTCGAACTTTTCCTTCTTTGACGGGTCTGTACTCCTGCATGGGGAAGCCTCCTGAATGTATTATTAGAAACATAACTATTGTAACGGATTTTCGGTTTCGGTCAAGGGTGATTATGCTATAATAAACATAACTTTTGAAATTGAGGTGAGCCAATGAGCACCATCCGGACCCTGTCGTGCGAAGTCTGTCCGCGCGGCTGTTTTCTGGAAGCGGAGATGGAAGACGGAGAAGTCGTCCATGTGTCCGGGAACGACTGTGCCCGGGGCGCGAAGTTCGCCGCATTGAAACTGAATGAAACCATGGAGGCGGGTACCATGCCAAAGACCACTACAGAGTGGAAAGCATTCCTGAATACTGAGGCGTTTCTGGAGGCGGTGACCCCGCTTTATATCGCGTCGGACGCCGTGGCGGCGCAGCCCGCGCGGTACCGGTCCGCCATTGAAGCCTTCGAAGAGCGGTTCGGGGAAGGAGAGGCGGAACTCTTCTCGGCGCCCGGCCGCAGCGAAGTCGGCGGCAACCATACGGACCACCAGCACGGCAAAGTGCTTGCGTGCTCCCTGAACCTCGACGTCATCGCGGTCGTTCGGAAGACGGATGACAACATCATGACCGTCAAGTCGGAAGGGTACCCGGAAGACACGGTCGACCTCTCGGTCCTGGAGCCGGTCCCGGAGGAAGAGGGGACGTCCCAGGCCCTGCTGCGGGGCGTGGCCTCCGCCCTGAAAGACGCGGGCTATGCCATTGGAGGCTTCCAGGCCTACACGACCTCAAACGTCCTGCAGGGCTCCGGCATGTCCTCTTCCGCGGCCTTTGAAGTGCTCCTCGGGACCATTTTGTCGGGTCTTTACAACGAAGACGGGATTTCTCCGGTGGACGTGGCAAAGGCCTCCCAGGTGGCGGAGAACCGCTTTTTCGGCAAGCCCTCCGGTCTGCTCGACCAGATGGCCTGTTCCGTCGGCAACCTCGTCTATATCGATTTCGGCGATCCGTCCGAACCGCAGGTGGAACAGGTGGACGCGGACTTTGGCGCCTTCGGCCACAGCCTGTGCATCGTAGACACGAAAGGTTCCCACGCGGACCTGACGCCGGACTACGCCGCGGTCCCGGACGAAATGAAGCAGATCGCCGCCTTCTTCGGGCAGGAAGTCCTGAACGGTATTCCGGAAGAAAAGATCCTGTCCCACATCCCGATCCTGCGGGAGCGCATCGGCGACCGGCAGGTCCTCCGGGCCATCCACTGGTATGAAGAGAACAAGCGGGTGGAACGGGAAGTGGAAGCGCTGACCCGTGGGGACTTCCCGGCATTCCTATCCGAAGTGAAAGCCTCCGGAGACTCCTCCTACAAATATCTGCAAAACGTCTATTCAGCCCGGCACCTCGAAGCGCAGGCCATCCCGATCGCGCTCCAGCTGAGCGACCTGGTCCTGCAGGGCGAGGGCGCTTCCAGAGTCCACGGCGGCGGTTTTGCCGGCACTATCCAGGCCTTTGTCCCGAACGACCTCGTCGAGGACTACCAGTGGGCGCTCGAGTCCGTATTCGGAGAAGGCGCCTGCCACATCCTGTATGTACGAAGCGTCGGCGGATATCATCTTAAATAAACACAATAAAAAGACCTCCCATCGGGAGGTCTTTTTTTGTTGCGCTTATTTGTATTCGTTCGGGACGAATCCGTACTCGGAAGCCGCTTTCGCTTCGAGGAGCGGGACTTCGAGCTGACACATCCAGGCCGGCACGTCGATGCCGTGGTTGGCGCGGGCAACGGGGGAGATGCCGCCGAAGTTACCGCCGAGATAACCGGGTTTCTCGTCGAGGACGAGCCAGCAGTCGGTCACATCGTAGGCGATAGCCATGGTGGTCGGGAAGAAGAAATGGTTGGCAATGCCGAGTTCGGACAGGAAACTGTCCACGACGCCGCGGAACTTCATCTTATCCATGTCCGGTCCGTAGGCGCCGAAGGAAATGGAGAGGATGTCCATGGGCTCCGCACCGCCGACCGGCGGTTTGTAGATCTGGCCGATCTCAAAAATCTGAAGAGCCTCGACGCCGTCCTTGAAATTCTCCGCCAGTGCTTCTTCCAGAGAAGGTGTCAGAACCGTCGGGATCTGCGTGCGGTCCTCGACCGGATCGGTCAGCGTGACGCCGGCATTGTTCGTGTCCCAGGTCTCCTGGATCATGTTCATCTTTTTATAGCAGCCGTCCTCATACATGCGGCGGCCGACAAACTCACAGAAGCCCTTGTTCCGAAGGATATTGCGGGCTTTGTTTGTGAACGCATCGCCAAAGGAGGGGCAGGCGCATTCTCGGGAAGAGAGCCAGTCCGCCTTGACGCTGTAAAGCTCGGCGCGCTCCGTCAGCCCGAATTCGTGCATGGCAACGGTATCGACGTCAATGACGAAGGCATAGGTCTTGATGGCAGCGTCTTCCGTGCCGAGGATGGTTTTGACGATCCACGTGGCAGGTGCAAACGTGCCAAACGTGAATTTGTCCTCGCCGCGGGTGACGACCAGGTTGGACACACCGGCGTCCGCCGTTTCCAGTGTGAAAGCGGCGCCGATGCCAAAGGCTTCTTTGACGACTTTCCCAAAGCGGTCGTCGAGGTCCGCGTTCGAAATGTCCGCGGAAGCGATGATGCCTTCCAGTGTGGAGTGGGCGGGGTAAACGCCGTCTTCCGCGCGGTAGGTGCGGCCAAAGGCGACGGCAAACAGCGGAAGAGCACCCTTCATATCGGACAATGCAGTCGGAAGAAGAGTGGAGCGTAATTGGAAGCCGCCGCCCAGCAGGGAAACAGGAGCCGGGACAGCCACTTGAGACAGGGTATCGAAACTCTGATCCGGCGTCAGCATTTCCCGTTTCGGCTCACACTCCGTAATGGTGAAGCCGTGGAGGGCAAAGGCGCGGACCAGCTTATCCTGCATGGCATACAGCGGATACTTCGTGGTTTGTTCCATTTGTTACACCTCAGTAGTTCAGATTTGGATGGAAGAATACCGAGATGAGTGTACGAGTTTTTCGATCAGCTTCATCATAATTCAAATAATTTCCAAAGTCAACGAAAATTCAGAAAATTAATTCCAAAACATCAAATATTTTCCAAAACTTTCTTTTCAAAGTGGAAATTTCCATGTATAATGGCTTCAGAACCCATAGAAAAGGGGAAAATTTCCATGAAATGTTCCGTGACACCCGAACTTGCCATCCTGCTGAAGACCATGCGCGCGCAGAACGGTATCTCCGCGAAGGACCTGGCAAAAGCCATTGGCAAGAGCCCGTCCTACCTGTCCAAACTGGAGGCGGGAACGGTCAAAAGCATCCAGAAGGACTTACTTACCAATATCATTACATTTATATCAGACGGGGACGATTTCTTTGAGGACTGCCTGCCGAATGCCATCAAGGTCCTGCAGTCGTTCATGGACCCGAAACGGGCGACGAGCCAGGCATGGCTGCTGCAATACGATCTCGTTGACCGACCGATCACGATCCCCTCAGCCATGGTCGATGACATGAACCGACGCATCGCCGAACTGCCGACCGACCTTGCCGGCGTCATTGCCTTTACCAACGCGAACGTCGACTCCGAAATGTCTTCGTCCTTTGCCGAGAATATGGTATTGTCCTTACCTTATGAAGAGGGGGACCGGCTGCTGGTCCGCGTTCGTCTGAATGAGGAAGACGTGACCGAGCTATTCGCGAAAAAGCGCGATGTTACGAACTATTTAACGATCCATTCCCTGGTGTTCACCCTCATGCGCATGATGGAGTTTGGCGGAGAAACCACCAAACTTCCTCCGGACAAGGCGAAAGTCGTGCTGCAGGACATCAGCGCGTATATGGGACAGTACAACATCCATTCTCTGACCGGTTTCTCGCATATGCTCTCCTCAGAGGAGTTCTTTGACCGGCAGCGTCCGCTGGCCTGGCCGTTCGAGCAGACGGAAGACAGCGCGCTGAACGAAGCCGTCACCTTCTTCCGGGAGGCGATGGACCATGACGCCCTGAACACGAAGAAAGCGCTGGACTCGTTCCTGGAACTGTTGAACTGGGACCCGGCCTTTGCCATGAAGCTGATCTCCCTGCCGTTCCATGAACTGGAGGGCTTAAGCTTCCAGAACAAAAAGAACCTTCTGGAGGACCTTTCCGCTGTTGTGGAGAAGTACAATTCCATGTCGGATTTTGAAAAGCGGATGGAAACCTACTGAAATTGCTAAGAAAATAATTTACGGTTTTGCCAATTATTTTGGAAAATAGTTGACAAAACCGTTTTTTTATGGTTAATTGAGGTTGGATGGAAGAATACGAGGACTCGAGGCATTTTAAGATGTTCAAGGAGGATTCGTATGGAATACCAATATCCGACTCTCATGAGTTCCGGAAAACTGGGCCCCTGGGTGCTGCCGAACCGTGTCATGATGGCGCCGATGGGGACCCTGAACGCTGATTCAAACGGATATGTGACCGAGCGGACGCTCAAGTTCTACGACCGCCAGGCACAGGGCCGCATGGGGCTTATCTTCGTCGAATGCACTTATATGGATGAAAAGAACAGTAAGGGCGAAGACGGCTGCATGGGGCTGACCGACAATTCCCAGATCACCGGCCACGCACGGCTGGCCTCCACCATCAAGGACTATGGCGTCAAGGCGATCCTTCAGCTGTGCCACATCGGCAAGCAGCTGGCGCTGGCGGACCACGTGGAGTCCTGGGGACCGTCGACCATGAATGAAATGATGGGCGGCATCATGCCGTTCCCGATCCGCGGCATGAGCAAAGCCGAGATCAAGCAGTGCGAGCAGGATTTTGCTTCCGCTGCCTGGAGAGCGCAAATGGCAGGGTACGACGGCGTGGAGATCCACGGCGCCATCAACCACCTCATCAACATGTTCTGCTCTCCGTTCTACAACCACAGAACCGACGAATACGGCGGATCGCCCGAGAACCGGGTCCGTTTCTATAAAGAGATCATCGAAGCCATTCAGGAACGCTGCGGGAAAGACTTCCCGATCATCGCCCGCGTCTGCGGCAATGAATTCAGCCCGAACGGCATCACGGCGGAAGAGGGCATTGCCCAGGCGAAGATCCTCGAAGAGACCGGCGTCATCGCCTTCCACATCGTCGGCGGCGACTACCGCAACGTCCGCGTCATCAACGCGCAGTATGACAAGCGCGGGGACTTCCTGGAGATCGCGAAAGGCTTCAAGGAAGCCGGTATCAAACTTCCGCTCATCCTCGACGGCGGCTTCACGACCCCGGATATTGCCGAACAGGCACTGGTCGAGGGCGCCTGCGAGTTCATCGGACTCGGCCGTCCGATCATCGCCGACCCTGACTGGGCCGTCAAACTGGCGGAAAACCGCCCCGAAGACATTACCCCGTGCATCCGTTGCACCATGGGCTGTGTCAACACCATCAAGAAATTCAACGCGGCCTACGGTCTGCGCTGCTCCGTCAACCCGCAGTGCAATATGGCCGGCATCCGCGACTATAAACCGATCAAAAAGCAGAAGAAAGTCGCCATCATCGGCGGAGGCCCGGCCGGCATGGAAGCGGCCAAGGTCCTGAAGGAACGCGGCATGGAACAGGTCGACCTTTACGAGAAGAGAAAGCTCGGCGGCACCATGAACGAAGCGGCGTTCGACCAGACCATCAAGCACGACATTACCCGTCTCATCGACTATTTCAACGTCCAGATGGGCAAACTCGGAGTCAATGTCATTGAGGAAGAAGCCACCACGGAGAAGATCGTGGCCGGCGGCTATGACGCCGTCATCGTCGCGACCGGCGCGGACGCGCTGCCCGCCAACGCAAAGGGTACGAAAGAGAACCCCGGCAAAGTCATCCAGCTCAAGAAATATGCCGAAGACCCGGACGCCGTGGAACTCGGCGATACGGTCATGATCGTCGGCGGATGCTTCTTCTGCCTCGAAATGGCCTACAGCCTGGCGATGAAGGGCAAGAAGGTCATCGTTACCTCCCGCAGAGGCCTGCGTCAGGGCATGATGGAACTTGGCGATGACAACTCCTCGCCCCAGCAGCAGAGACTGTCCGTCCTGCTCGGCTCCATGAGAGACCAGGTCTCCTTCGTCTACGGCCACGCCTTCGGCGCGGTCACCGAAGAGGGCGCCACCATGATCAATGTCATGAACAAGCAGGAAAAGCAGATCGCCTGTGACAACATCATCATGTGCCGCAGCTATCACGGTCAGCCGAAAATGTTCGAGGAGATCCGCAAGGAGATCCCCGAGACCTACCTCGTCGGCGACGCGACCATCCGGAACCGCTGCGACAACAAGCGCGTCATCCACAATGCCATTGAGGACGCGTACGGAATCGCAAACAATATTTGAGGATAAATAATAATAACTTTTTAGGAGGATCATTATGGGTAAATTAGACGGAAAAGTTGCTATCGTTACCGGTTCCGGCCAGGGCATCGGCCGCGGAATTGCCAGAGGTCTTGCCAAAGAAGGCGCCAAAGTCGTGACCAACAACCGCAAAAAGGGCACGTACAGCGCGGCAGCGTATGACAAAGATTCCATGCCGGAAGAGGATTACAAGCAGCTCTGGGAGCTGGCCGGTGATGCGGATGCCACCGCGGAACTCATCAAAGCTGACGGCGGCGAAGCCATTGCCGTCTACGGCGACGTCTCCAAAATGGAAGACGCGCAGAAGCTCGTCGACGCCGCCATGGCGGAATGGGGCAGAGTCGACATTATCGTCAACAACGCAGCCGGCATGGGTTCCGGCTCCATTGAAGCGCTCGACACCGCCATGTGGGAGAAACTCACGAAGACCAAGCTGGAAGGCGCGTTCAACCTCATGCACTGCGCCGTCCCGATCATGAAGGAACAGGGCTTCGGCCGCATCCTGAACGGCTCTTCCGACGCCTGGGTCGGACTGCCGGACAACGACGCCTATTCGGCTTCCAACGCCGGCCTGGTCGGTCTGACTTATGCCGCCGCGAAAGAACTGTACCGCTTCGGTATCACGGTCAACGCGTACTGCCCGCAGGGTGAATCGCCCGCGCATGCCGTCGAATACAACGCCATGCTCCGCCATGTCAAAGCTATCACCGGTCAGGATCCCGACCCGCGCATCCTTGCCGTCGTCGAAGCCGACCATGGTGACCCCATCAACCTCGGGCCCATCCTCGGCTACCTCTGCACCGAAGAAGCCGGTTACATCTCCGGTGAGGTGTTCGGCGTGAAGTCCTCCGGTAAGATCGACCGCTATGTTTATCCGACCGTCTGTGCCCACGCGCAGCCCGCGGAAGGCGCCGGTCCGTACTGGAACATGGACGACCTGACGGCGGTCTTCAAAGACACCGTTATGGGCGAAGGCTACGAGAGCCATGCGGCCAAGAGCGGCTGGGGCTAAGCTTCCCGAACAACAATAAAAAAGACCGGACTCGAAAGAGTCCGGTCTTTTCTGTTTGGTTTAGATCACGTTCAGGACACGCTGAGCGATCTGCGTGTGACCGTTGATGGTCGGATGGAAGTCAGAACCGTACATTTCAGACTCGGGGTCGTTCATGTGGGTCTTGATGTCCGTGATGTCAACATAGGTGTAGTACTGTTTCATCGGGGACTGGTTCTGCATGTAGTTGTTCTGGTTGTCAAAGATCGGGTTCAGGATGGCACCGGCGCCCATCAGGTAGTCTTTCATGGGGTTGTAGTTGCCGATGACGACGATCTTGGCTTTCGGATTGTAATTATGGATGCATTCGATGATGGCATCGAAGTTGGTTTTGAAGTTCAGGAACGCGTTGATCTCGCCTTCCATGAGGGCCGGGTAGAAGGTGACGTCCTTGACGACACGCATGAGGTCCAGCGTCATGGCAGCGGTGATGCTGTCGGAGAAGGTCTCGGTGGCGTTCAGCGCGGGCATGGAGGCGTCGTTGATGCCGATGCCGACGGTGATGAGCTTAGACGCTTTGACAGCTGCTTCAACTTCGTTGCGGTATTTTTCGACTGCGGTCCAGTCGATATTGCGCTCGTCGTTGTTGGTGGAGGGCAGGCGGTAGCCGGCCATGCTGTCACCGGTGAAGCTGCGGTCGAGAAGGACGCGCAGGTCCGTGGTGCGGTAAGCGCTGTGCGAGAACTGATAGACTTTGCTGGCACCGGCGCCGGCGGCGATTTGCTGCGGATAAGAGCCTTTGACCAGTTTCCACTGGGTCTTGCTGTAATCATGTTCCCAGTCATAGTCGGCCAAAGCATAGCCCGAGGCAACGCTGTCGCCGAAGCACGTGTAAGTCGGATAGGATCTTCCCGAACGAGTGCCGAGGGCGAAGGCCGAGGTCGAAAGGACACAGACCATCATGGCGACGGCGGTCAGAGCGAGCAGAATCTTTTTGAGATGTTTCATGTTCGTTTTCCTCCCAAAAGTAACACAAAAATTTTCTTACCCGGATATTGTAATATACCCGGGTAAGATTTGTAAACAATTTTTTAACAACTTTTTGCGAATATTTGATTTTCAAATATTCAGACTACTCGATGACCATCATGAGCTCACCGGCTTTCAGGTTGTCGCCCTCCCTGACGAGGATCTCTTTGATCCTGCCGTCCATACGGGCGGTGACCGAGGTCTCCATCTTCATGGCTTCGACCACGGCGATGACCTGGTTCTCTTTGACCTCATCACCGACCGCGACATGGATCTTGGAAACAAGACCCGGGATGGATGCGCCGACGTGGCTGCGATCGTTCGGGTCTGCCAGAGTAACGGCCTTGACCGTGGAGGACGCGTGCGGGTCGGGGACCGTGACGGTCCGTGCCGTGCCGTTGAGCTCAAAGTGGACGTCCCGGGTGCCGTCCTCGTGCAGATCGCCGAGACCCAGGTAGCGGATGACGAGTGTTTTACCGTCCTCAATGTTGATGAGGTTGGTTTCACCGAGGGCCAAACCGTCAAAGAAGACGTGGCTGCCCATGCGCATGATGTAGCCGTATTCCTGGCGGTGTTTACAGTAGTCCTCGACGACTTTCGGGTACAGGCACCAGGAGATGACCATCTGGTCGGACGGGTCGGGCTCGAACTGCGCCACCTGTTCACGGGCCCGGTCGAAGTCGACGGGTTCCAGCAGTTCGCCGGGACGGCAGGTGATGGGTTCTTCACCTTTCAGGACAATCTTCTGCAACTCTTCCGGGAAGCCCCAGGAGGGCTGGCCCATCATGCCTTTAAAATAAGAGACGACGGAGTCCGGATAGCTCAAGTCTTTGCCCTTTTCGCAGATGTTCTCCGGGGTCAGGTCGTTCTGGACCATGAAGATGGCGAGGTCGCCGACCATTTTGGAGGACGGGGTGACTTTGACGATGCCGCCGAGCATGTCGTTGACGCTCTTGTACATCTCCTTGACTTCCTGGAAGCGGTCGCCGAGACCTAAGGACACGACCTGCGGGTACAGGTTCGTGTACTGGCCGCCGGGGATCTCATACTTATAAATATCGGTGACCGGGCTTGTAAGGCCCGCGTCGAACTTGTGGTACCGCTCGCGGACGTCTGCCCAGTAGTCCGTCAGTTCCTGCAGGCGGTCAAGGGAGAGCCCGGTATCGCGTTCCTGGCCCTGCAGGGCCGCCACCAGCGCGTTCATGGAGGGCTGGGACGTCAGCGCGGACAGGGAGGAGATGGCCACATCGACAACATCGACGCCTTCTTCCGCCGCCATCAGGTATGTGGCGATCTGGTTCGACGTGGTGTCGTGGGTGTGCAGGTGGACCGGGATGGTGAGCTCGTCCTTCAGCGCTTTGACCAGTTCCTTGCCGGCATAGGGCTTCAGCAGGCCGGACATGTCTTTGATGGCCAGCATGTGAGCGCCGCGTTTTTCGAGCTCCTTCGCCATGTCGACATAGTATTTCAGCGTGAACTTGTCGTTCTTCGGGTCGAGGATGTCGCCGGTATAGCAGATGGTGGCTTCACAGAACTTGCCCTGCTTCAAAACTTCGTCCATGGCCACTTCCATGCCGGGAATCCAGTTGAGCGAGTCAAAGACACGGAAGATGTCGATGCCCGCCTTGGCGGACTCTTCGACGAATTTGCGGATGACATTGTCCGGGTAGTTCGTGTAGCCGACGGCGTTGGCGCCGCGCAGGAGCATCTGGAACGGGATGTTCGGTATCTTTTCGCGCAGCTTCTCGAGGCGCTCCCACGGGTCCTCATAGAGGAAGCGGAAGGCGGTATCAAAGGTGGCGCCGCCCCACATTTCCAGAGAGAAGGCGTCGGCGAGGATCTCCGCCGTGCCGTCTGCGCCTTTCAGCATATCGCGCGTCCGCATGCGGGTGGACAGGAGCGACTGGTGCGCGTCACGCATGGTCGTGTCGGTAATGAGGAGCTTTTTGGAGTCGTAGGCGAATTTTGAGAGTGCGACCGGACCCTGCTTATCCAGCAGAGGCTTCAACCCCTCGCCGCGTTCGCCGGTGGGTTCCGGGAAGCGGGGAAGGGTGCGGTTCGGGTCACGGTCGGCGCCCGACGGGTCTGCCACCTGGATGTTGGCGATGTACCGCAGCACACGAGTCGCGCGGTCGCGGGACTCCTGGATCTCAAACAGTTCGGGGGTCTCGTCGATGAACTTCGTGGAACAGAGACCGGCCTCAAACGTCGGATGATACAGGATCTTTTCAATGAAGGGGATGTTCGTCTTGACGCCGCGGACATGGACTTCCGCGAGGGCGCGCCGGGCCTTGCGCACGACGGCCGGGAAGTTGTTGTCCCAGGTGGTGATCTTGACCAGCAGGGAGTCGTAGTACGGAGAGATGACGTAGCCCGCGCCGGAGCAGGCGGAGTCCACGCGGACGCCGAAGCCGCCGCAGGTGCGGTAGGCCGTGACCTTTCCGGTGTCGGGGGCGAAGTTGTTGGTCGGGTCCTCCGTTGTGACACGGCACTGGATGGAGCAGCCGTTGATATGGACGTCGTCCTGGCTGTTGATGCCGATCATGTCGTGGGAGAGGGGATACCCTTCCGCGATGAGGATCTGCGCGCGCACGATGTCGATGCCCGTGACCATTTCGGAGACGGTGTGTTCGACCTGGATGCGCGGGTTCATTTCAATAAAGTAATGCTGATTGGTCTTGCTGTCGACGAGGAACTCGACGGTGCCTGCCGACTGGTAGCCGACCTGCTTCGCGATTTTGACGGCGTCCGCCTGTAACGCTTCGCGGGTGGCGTCCGGGACTGAAAACGCCGGAGCGTATTCGATGACTTTCTGGAAGCGGCGCTGCAGGGAGCAGTCACGCTCGCCGAGGTGTACGATGTTACCGTATTTGTCGGCGAGGATCTGGACTTCGATATGTTTCGGGTTGACGAGGAATTTCTCAATAAAGATGTCGTCGTTGTTGAACGCCTTTTTTGCCTCGTTTTTGACGAGGTTGTAGGCGTCTTTGACTTCCGAGGCTTCATCGCACCGGCGCATGCCGCGTCCGCCGCCGCCGGCTGCTGCTTTGAGGATGACCGGGAAGCCGAAGGATTCCGCGATCTTCAGCGCTTCGTCCGCGTCCTTGACGGGTTCCGTCGTGCCGGGGATGGTGGGGACCTTCGCCTTCAGGGCGATCTGCTTGGCCTCCAGTTTATCGCCCATCTTGGCAAGGACCGAAGAGGGCGGCCCGATGAAGGTAATGTCGTTGTCTTCACAGGCTTTCGCGAAGTCGGCGTTTTCCGAGAGGAATCCGTAGCCGGGGTGGATGGCGTCGATATTATGATTTTTGGCAAGTTCGATGATCGAGGGGATGTCTAAGTACGCCTGCAGCGGACTCAGGCTCTTGCCGGTCATATACGCCTCGTCCGCCTTGATGCGGAACAGCGCGTTCGTGTCTTCCTGGGAATACATCGCCATGGTGCGCAGACCGAGGTCGTGGCAGGCGCGGAAGATGCGGATGGCGATCTCGCCGCGGTTGGCGGCCAGGACTTTGTGGAAGGTTACAGTCTTCAAGGGATCAGCTCCTTTCAGTTTTCATTGTACAAGGTCTGAAAAAAGCATGCAACGCCCAAAAATGAGCAAAGTGTCCATAATTTATTGCTAAAGTTGATAAATTCTGTGGAAAATATCGCGGAAAACATGAAAAACCACCGTGCAGTGTTGCACGGTGGTTGTGCTTTTGTTTACCAGCCGAGGATGTGGACCTCACCGGAATCGAGAGCCAGGACCTGGCTTTTTGACTTCGGGATGAGCGCGCTTTCGAGCTCGACGAGGAGTTTTCCGTCATCATCGATGCCTTTGGCAAGACCGCGGTAGTCGTTCCCGTTCCGTTCAAAGGAGATTTCCTTTCCGAGCAGGAAATCCCGGGCGCGGTACTCTTTCAGCATGGCGTCATCCGAAAGGTGATCCGTCCAGTAATTCAGGCGGTCCCAGAGGGCGACTGCCAGGCGGTTGCGGTCGATGAAGTCGATGCCGCCGTCTTTCAGGGAACCGGCGGTCTCCCGGATGTCTTCCGGGAAACTGCGGGTAAAGCAGTTGATGCCGACGCCGATGATGACCGCTTTCGGCCGGTCCACACTCCAGTCCCAGCTTTCGGTCAGGATGCCGCAGACTTTTTTGTCCCGGTAATACAGGTCGTTGACCCATTTGATCTGCGGGCTGACACCGGCCGTTTCCTCGATGGCTTCCGCGGTGGCTACAGCGGCCGACAGCGTCAGGCGGGAAAGGGTCTCCGGGACCAGAACGTCCGGGTCGGTGCGGATGAGGGAGACATAGAGCCCCGTGTCCGCGGGGGAGAAGAAGTCATGTCCCTGTCGCCCGCGTCCGGCGGTCTGGTGGTTCGCGATCAGGAGCATGCCGTCCGAGGCAGTTCCCGCATCCAGCAGCCGGCGGGCTTCGCTGTTCGTAGAGTCGATGTCTTCATAGATCAGCAGCCGGTGGTGCAGATCCACGACGTCCGTCATCAGCGGAAAGTCCGGCAGCAGGAGCGCGTCCAGCGCGTCATAGGTTAATTCGCTCATGGTTCCTCTTTATCAGACGGTCGGGTCCAGCAGGGCACCGACACACAAATAGGCAAATTCTTTCGGCAGGTTGAATCCGGTGTTGTGGACGCCGGGCAGGTAGAAGAGCGGTTTCCCAAGCTCTTTGGCCAGCGCGACGGTCTCTTCGTAGATGATGCGGCCCTTGCTCTGTTCTCCGACCGCGAAGGCGACAGGTGCGTTTTTCAGCGCGTCCTTCGGGATCTTGTAGGAGACGATGAGCCGGGCGTCGATCGCGTTCATTTCACTGTCGATGGCAACATTGTCCAGCATTTCCTGCGGGGCGATCTCTCCGCGCTCATCCTTGAAAATGAGCGGCGGCATCAGGGCGAGCGGTCCGTGGCGGAGGGTCCGGGTACCCTGCCAGGCAGGCTCGACGCAAAGCAGTTTGCGGACCAGTTCCGGGTGCTCTGCCGCCAGCGTATAGCTGACCGGTCCGCCCATGCTGTGGGCGATGACATAAGCGCCGAGGGTCTTGTCGACTTCATTCGAGAACTCCCGGATGAGCGCCGCGGCGTCTTCCGCGTGAAGGCGCGCGATGTCTTTTACGGCGGCTTTGTTCGCCTTCGTCAGGTCCTTCGGACTGTTCACCCCCGGGAGAAGTTCGCTGCGCAGATAGCCTCTGCGGTCATAGGCGATGACGTGGAAAAAGCGGGACATGGGTTCCGCGGTCCGGATGTAAAAGTCGGAGTCCGTGGCGCCCCCGTGGATGAGGAGCAGGAGCGGCTTATCGCGGTCGCCGGACTCCCGGACATAAAGTGAAGTCCCGTCAAAACTTTGGACTGTGGTTTCGGTGTAGTACATGGATGTGCCTCCCGGATACGGACAGAGTCTTTTTCGTGTTGCAGTCTATTATAAACACTTCGATTTCAAGAAACAACTTTTTCAGACTTCTTTTTTATGGTATACTATTCAGAACTGCGAGAGAAGGAGGCACGGTCCATGTTCACACTCATCGCCGCCATCGGGCGGTCCAACGAACTCGGCAAAGACGGAGAACTCATCTGGCATCTGCCGACCGACATGAAATTTTTCCGCGAGACGACCTCGGGACACACGATCATCATGGGCCGGAAGACCTTTGACTCTCTGGGCCGCGTCCTGCCGAACCGGCATCATGTGGTGCTGACCCACGCGGACGAGAGCTTTTTCCCGGAGGAAGTGGAAGTCGTGCACTCCTTTGCCGAGGTCTACACGAAGTACCGGGGCTCGGAGGAGGAGATCTTCATCATCGGAGGCGGGGAAATCTACCGCCTGTTCTTCTCCTATGCCGAGAAAATGTACCTGACCCAGGTCAACGACATCTTCTTCAGCGCCGACACGTTTTTCCCGGAGATCGACATCCGCAACTGGGACGTCAGAGACCTGAAGAAGTTCGAGGAAGAGGGCTATACCGCCGTCATCCGCGAATATACCCGCAAAGATTAAGTCCAACATAAAGGAATTGAGAACGCTATGAAGCTCGGAATTGTCGGCCTTCCCAACGTCGGGAAGAGCACGCTGTTCAACGCCATTACCGACGCGGGCGCCCAGTCCGCGAACTACCCGTTCTGCACGATCGAGCCGAACGTCGGCGTCGTCGCGGTCCCGGATGAACGCCTGGACCTGCTGGCGGAACTGTACCACCCGAAATCGGTGGTGCCGGCCTCCATTGAATTCGTCGACATCGCGGGCCTTGTCAAAGGCGCGTCGAAGGGCGAGGGCCTTGGCAACAAGTTCCTGTCCCATGTCCGCGAAGTGGACGCCATCATCCATGTGGTACGCTGCTTTGAAAACGACGACATCGTCCATGTCGAAGGGTCCATCGACCCGGCAAGAGACATCGAGACCATCAACCTCGAGCTCATTCTGGCGGACGCCGAGGTGCTGGACCGCCGTCTGGAGAAGACGAAGAAGGCGATGAAAGCCGACAAGTCCCTCGCGAAGAACGTCGCTCTCTACGAGCGCATCAAGGAAGCGCTGGACAACGGACTCTGCGCCCGCACCGTCGAAGTCACGGAAGACGAGCAGCCCATGCTCGACGAACTGACGCTCCTGACCGCGAAACCGGTCATCTATGCCTGCAACATGTCCGAAGAGGATTTTGTGGACGGCATCGAGACGAACGTCCGGTACAACGCCGTAAAACAAATCGCCGCGGAAGAGGGGAGCCAGGTGCTGCCGATCTGCGCGGAAATGGAAGCAGAGATCGCCTCTCTTTCGAAAGAGGAGAAAGCGGAGTTTCTGTCGGACCTCGGCATCGAACAGGGCGGTCTTGACCTGCTCATCCAGCGTTCGTACGATCTGCTCGGCCTTATGTCGTTCCTGACGGCCGGCGAGCCGGAAGTGCGCGCCTGGACCATCAAAAAGGGCACGAAGGCACCGCAGGCGGCCGGGAAGATCCATTCAGACATCGAGCGCGGGTTCATCCGTGCCGAAGTCATCAACTACAAACTTCTCCTGGAGTGCGGCTCTACCGCCGCGGCCAGAGAAAAAGGTCTGATCCGTTCCGAAGGAAAGGACTATATCATGCAGGACGGCGACGTCGTTCTGTTCCGTTTCAACGTCTGACGAGATTTTTGGAGGAGAGAGAATCATGAAACATTCGAAACGCATCCTGGCGGTGCTGTTGACGGTCCTGATGATCGCCGTCTGTGTCGTCCCGTCGTTTGCCAAACCGAAAACGTACAGGAACTACGCGGTCCTCGGGGACAGCGTTCCGACCGGCTACATGCTGGACGGCTACAAGTTCGCGGGCAAGAAAAAGGCTCTCTGGCCGGTCGTCAAGGGAAGCTTCCCGACGTACGTTGCCAAAGGCGTGAACGCGCAGAACACGTACATGCTCGCGCACAGCGGCTACCGTACCGCGGACCTGCGCCGTGTCATCGACCCGTCTTATGAGGGCGACTATTTCAACGGCCGCCGGCTTCCGACTTTGCCGGATTCCATGGAGATCGATGAAGCCGCGCTCGCCAAACTCAGCAAGCAGGTCACCGGTTACCTTGCGAAGTCCGACCTCATCAACATGCACATCGGCGGCAATGACGCCTTCCAGTTCGTCCTCATCCTGCGGGATATGATCCGTGACGATGAGGCTGCCATCGAAGATCTGCAGCAGCTTCCGAACATCGATCTGAAAGCGGCGATCGACGATGTCTCGACCCTGGCCGGCAACAGCCGCACGCTGATCGAGATCGCCAAGATGGAGATCGCTGCCATTCAGGATTTCCAGAACCATTTTGACGCGGTCGTCAAGCGCATCCATGAGATCAGCCCGAACGCCAAGTTCGTCGTCATCGGCATCTACAACCCGCTCGACTGCGCAAAACTGGGTAATACGGACCTGTCCGTCGGGATGCTGATCCAGCCGATCATCGACATCTTCAACAATTACATGAAGTATGACTGCCCGTACAAGGATTACTACACCCTCGTCGAGCCGAAGGACCTTGAGACCTATGTCGGAACCGGTCAGCTCTTCGCGAACCCGGACCAGCCGCTGGACGTCCATCCGACGTATAAGGGACACAAACAGCTGGCGGACCAGATCCTGGCCGTTCTGTAAACAGCAAAAAAACAAGCCGAAGTCGTATGACTTCGGCTTTTTGTTTGTCAGATGGTGTGCCGCGGAACGTTATGCGGCAAGGGCTGCCAGTTCTTTGGAAAGCTTCGCGTATTCCGGGGCATGCAGGAAGTCCGTGACGGTGACGACATACGCGTGCGGGACCCGGGCCTGGACACGTTCTTTCAGGTTCTCGTGGCAGACGATGAGGGCGGCATCCTTCGGGAGCCACTCGAGCTGGATGTGCTGGATCTTGATGTCATAGAGGCCGTGTTTGACCAGCTGGCCTTTCAGCTTCTCCGCACCGGCAACGCTTGTGACCATGCCTTCGGTGCAGACAAAAAAGATGGAATCGGTGTTCGGCAGTTTACTCATCAGAATACCTCCTTTGCAAACGCCTTTATGAACAGGTCCATATTGACCTGTTGCGCACATTGTACGCCCCTTTTTTTCGGGTGACAAGCGTTTGCGGGCAAGTCTGTATGGTTGCATAAAAAGGGTGAGCGTTAGCTCACCCTTTCTGTGGATTATTTGTGCAGATTGTATAACGAATATACTGCAAAGTTGTCAAAGTGTACAAAAATATTGCGGCTTAGAAAAGTTCCCGGTAAATGTCGCCCTTCTTGAGCCCGGTCGTTTTGGCGGCCTCTTTGGAGGCGTCATTCTTGGAAGAACCGCTTTCCACAAGGTCCTTTGCCATGGCGACGGCGTCTTCCAGCGTATAGGTCTTTTCTTCCGCTGGTTTTCCCTCCACAATAAGGACCAGCTCTCCTTTGAGGTCGTTTTCCGGGTAGGCCGCAACGGCTTCGGAGAGCGTCATCCGCAGCACTTCCTCGTGGACCTTGGTCAGTTCCCGGCAGATACAGAGCTGCCGGTCGCCCAGCGTTTCATAGAGGTCCTTCAGGGTCCCGGACAGCTTGTGAGGTGCCTCATACAGGATGATCGTGCAGGGCTGGGTCTTCAGAAAGTCCAGCTGGGTGCGGCGTTTCTTTTTGTCGACTTCGAGGAAGCCTTCAAAGGTGAAGCGTCGGCTGTCCATGCCGGAGAGGGCGAGGGCCGTGGCAAACGCCGTGGGACCGGGAATGGAGACGACCGGCACGTTGTGTTCGTGACACAGGTCGACAAGATCCTGCCCGGGGTCGGAGATGGCCGGCATACCGGCGTCCGTCACGAGGGCGCAGGATTCACCCGAAAGAAGGCGTTCCAGGACTTTCGGTCCCGCCTGCGCCTTGTTGTGTTCATGGTAAGAGATGAGCGGGGTGTGGACGTCAAAGTGCGTCAGCAGTTTTCGTGTGACGCGGGTGTCCTCCGCCGCGATGAAATCGACGCTCGAAAGCGTCTCGACCGCGCGGGGCGAGAAGTCCGACAGGTTGCCGATGGGCGTCCCCGTCACATAGAGGGATCCGATGGTATTGTTCATAGTTCTTCCTTTATTGCATGGCGTAGTCGCCGACGATGCGTTTGAGTTCTTCGGAGTCCGTGCCGTCCTCGTGCTGGATGAGCAGGGGAGGCAGGACGTTCAGGTACGGTTTTCCGCCCTTTTTGCCTTCCAGCAGGAACAGCCAGGGCGATGTGTCTGCACGCTTTTGAACGAAGCGCAACCGCTTCGGTTCGAGGTCATGCGCCCGGAAGGCGGTCATGACATCCGCCAGTCGCTCCGGCCGGTGGCAGATGCAGAAACTGCCGCCGAAATTCAGGGCTTTCGCGGCGGCCGCGCAGGCGTCGTCGATGGTACACATGGTCTCATGCCGGGCGATCTGCTCCGCTTCCGACGCCGACAAAATGCCGGTGCCGGCGGGCTTGTACGGCGGGTTCATGGTAACGGTGCGGAACTGTCCGAGAGGCAGCGCGTATTCTTCGAGGGTCCGCAAATCGCCGAGAAGAGGGTGGACGTTGTCCATGTCGCACTTCTCTGCGGAGAGCACGACTCCGCGGACGAACTGGCCATACGCTGCTTCCTGGACTTCCAGCCCGTAGAGGTCTTCCGTCACTCCGTTGCGGCGGAAGAGCAGGGGAATGATGCCGCACCCGGTGCCGAGGTCCAGGACCGGTCCTTTGGGGCAGGGCCCCGCGAAGTCCGCCAGCAGCATGGCGTCCGTCCCGAAGCCGTGGTCCTCGGAAACGACGCAGGAGATGCGCCCGCCGAGGGTCTCGATGTGTTCCATGACTCCACCACCTTCCTGCTTTCCATTGTACCACAAAAAGAAACTCCCGGGACGGATTCCCATATCCGTTCCGGGAGTGTTTCTTTTCGTGAACTTATTCGTTGACGATCGCGCCCATGGGGCAGGTGGCTTCGCAGGCGCCGCATTCGATGCAAACGTCCTGATCGATGGTGTAGATATCGCCCTCAGAGATTGCTTCGACGGGGCAGCCGTCTTTGCAGGAACCGCAAGCGACACATTCATCAGTAATTCTGTATGCCATAATAATATGCCTCCTAAATTTAGTAAATGGATTTTACTTCCACTACCATGATAACAGAGAATTTGGAAATTTCAAGTTTTTTTGAAGTGCAAAATTTCGCATAACTAAGCCAAATTTTGACACTTTCGAGTTAGCCTTGTGCAACTTCGCATAGCTATGCGGTTTGTGGCACACATTGTTCGGATGTGTGACAAAGCCTGTCCGTTGCAGGGGTGCACCGATTCCGGAAAATCAGCCGAGCGCGCCCTCGATGGCGGCGAGGAATTCATCATATTCCTCAAAGGCCGGAAGGTCCGGGTTGTCCTGCTTGATCTGCTCGGTGGAGCGGAACAGGAAACCCGCTTTTGAGGCGCGGATCATGCCGAGGTCGTTATGGCTGTCGCCGGCGGCGATGGTCTCAAAGCCCATGGACTGCAGTGCTTTGACGGTGGTCAGCTTGGACTGCTCACAGCGCATTTTGTAGCCGGTGATCTCTCCGTTTTCGGCAACTTCCAGTTCGTTGCAGAAGAGGGTGGGGTAACCGAGTTTCGCGATTAGCGGTCCCGCGAACTGGGTGAAGGTGTCCGAAATGATGATGACCGGGACCTGCTTGCGCAGCTCGTCCAGGAATTCTTTGGCGCCCGGCAGCGGGTCGATGGCGGCAATGACGTCCTGCACCTCTTTGAGGCCGAGGCCGTGTTCCTTGAGGATGCCGAGCCGCCATTTCATGAGCTTGTCATAGTCCGGCTCATCGCGCGTCGTGCGTTTCAGTTCCGGGATGCCCGAAGCTTCCGAGAAGGCGATCCAGATCTCCGGGACCACGACGCCTTCCATATCTAAGCATACTACGTCCATGAGGGTTCTCCTTTAAATAAAAGCTGTAAGAATTGTACTGAAACCATGCTTCAGTGTCAAGAAAAAGCACCCGTTTTACGGGTGCTTTGCAAAGTCGTTCCAAATGCGGTCCGCAGCGTCGTCCGGTGTCGCGTCATTGGCGATCCATACATCGCGGAACCGTTCATACAGGGGCGCCCGTTCGGCCGCCATGGTTTTCAGGGTCTCCAGGTCCCTGGAGAGTGGCCGGCCGTCGGTGGGCAGCAGCTCCGGGTCCCGGGTCAGCTGGTAGATGCGTCCGTTCTGGTGCAGAGGCAGGTAGTTGTCCTCTCTTGTGACGGCGCCGCCGCCGAGGGAGAGGATGACCCCGGTCCGCGCGCCGGCTTTTTCGATCTCGGCGTGCTCCAGGTCCCGGAAGGCCGCTTCGCCGTCTTCGGCAAAGATGTCCGGGATGGACTTGCCGGCAGTCCTGACGATCTCTTCGTCAAGGTCGATGACCTCTCGTCCTGTCCGCTCAGCCAGCAGCCGGGCAATGGTCGTTTTGCCGCAGCCGGGCATGCCGATGAGGACGAGGTTCTCCACCTGCCGGGTAAGGTCCGCCAGAATGGTCCCGATGACCGCGTCATCCACCGTCGTGTCGAAGAAATATTCATGGGCCCGGACCGCCTGGGCGACCAGCATGGAAAGGCCGTTCGCGAAGGGGATGCCGAGGGCTTCCGCCTGCAGGAGCAGACCGGTGCGCAGGGGGTTGTAGACGATATCGAGGACCCCGGTCAGGTTCGGGAAGGCCCGCAGGTCGACCGGCGCGGACAGATTGTCCGGGTACATGCCGACCGGTGTGGTGTTGACCAGGACGTCGGCATCTTCGTGGGAGGACAGCAGGGCAAATGGGAGTGCGGAGTCGGACGGCGTCCGGTTGAAGACGAGGACCTGTCCCGCGCCCATTTGTCTCAACGCTTCCTGTACGGCCTGAGAGGCGCCGCCGTTGCCGAGGACAAGGACTTTTTTTCCTGTTACGGTGATGCCGGCGGAGCGGGCCATATAGCAGAATCCGTCGACGTCCGTGTTGGCGGCGCAGAGTTTCCCGTCCCTCCGATAAAGGGTGTTGGCGGCGCCGAGCGTCCGGACGGTGTCGGAACATTCGTCGACAAACGGTAAGACCTTCTGTTTATAGGGAATGGTCACGTTCAGCCCGCCGAGGTCTTCCCGTCGGACGAAGGCTTCCAGTTCCTCTTCCGGTTTTTCATAAAGGGTGTAGGCTTCATTGCCCAGCGCCGCGTGGATGGCGGGGGAGAAGCTGTGTCCCAGTTTTGCTCCGAGGAGTCCGTAGATCCGCCTGCTCATGCGTCGCCCTCCGACTTCTCTTCGAGGACACTGCGCTGGTAATTTTTCGACAGTTCCATCAGCGTCTCAAACAGCGCGCGGGCAGCGCCGGCCTGTTCGCCGGCTTTGGCTTCCACGCCGGCAAGAATCGCGTCCTCACGGTCTTTCTGGAAGATGGGGAGGTCATGGGCGTCCTTATATTTCGCAATGTCCGCCGAGACGTCCATGCGGCGCAGGAAGAGAGCCAACATGTCGTCGTTGATATCGTTGATCTCCGCGCGCAGCGCGTCGAGGCCTTCTGCGTCTGCTTTTTCTTCGCCGAGCAGCAGGTCGTACAGGGCAATGGCGGTGACGGCCTCAATGACCGGGACGGCCCGCAGCGCGACGCACGGGTCGTGGCGGCCTTTGATGGAAAGGGTCGTCTCTTCCAGGGTATCAAGGTCGACTGTCTTCTGTTCCCGGGCAATGGAAGGCGTCGGCTTCAGCGCGACGCGGAACACGATCGGCATGCCGTTGGAGATGCCGCCCTGGATACCGCCGGAGAAGTTCGTCTCGGTGGCGATGTGTCCGTCTTTGACGATGAACGGGTCGTTGTGTTCGGAACCGCGCATGCCGGCCGCGGCAAAACCGCTGCCGAATTCGATGCCCTTGACGGCGGGGACGCCGAAGAGCACGTCTGCGAGTTCGTTCTCGATGCCGTCGAACATGGGGCCGCCGATGCCGGCGGGGAAGCCCGTCACGGCGCATTCGATGACGCCGCCGACGGAGTCGAGGTCGTTTCTGGCGGCTTCGACCTCCCGCAGCATGGATTCTCCCGCGGCAGGGTCGATGGTGGAAGGATAACGGGAATCGATCGCCTCAAAGAGCGCTTTGTCCGGGTAAAGCGGGAACGCTTCATCCGTGACGCTCCCGACGCTCTGCAGATGGGCGCCGAGGTCGACGCCTCTGCGGGAAAGGATCTGCCGGCAGATGCCGCCGATGATACACATGGGAGCCGTCAGACGGGCCGAGAAGGGTCCGCCGCCGCGCATGTCGACGTCCGGGCCGTACTTCAGCAGTGCCGTGTAGTCGGCATGGGAGGGCCGGGGCGTCCGGGTCAGCCCCTTATAGTCCGAAGAGTGCTGATCGGTATTGCGGATGACGGCCTTCAGCGGCTCGCCCGTTGTCACAAAGGTGCCGTCTATTTCCGTGAGCCCGGAGAGGAATTCCGGCACGTCGGGTTCGTTGCGGGCCGTGGTCAGCGCCGAACCGCCGGGACGCCGCCGGTCTAAAAAGGCCTGCAGCGCTTCCGGGTCGACGGCTTCGCCGGCGGGGAGTCCTCGGACTTCCACACCGATGCAGTCCGCGTGGGACGCGCCGAAGACCGATATTTTCAGATGAGAACCGAATTCAGATGCCATGGACGGTTCCTCCTAACCGGGTAAGTTCTTCCATAAAGTTCGGGTAAGATTTGCGGACGGCTTCCGCGCCGAGGATGGTCACGGGGCCGGAGGCGTTCATTGCCGCGATGGCCGCGGCCATGACGATGCGGTGGTCGTTACAGGCATCGACCGTGCCGCCTTTCAGCCCGCCGGTCTCCTCTGTGCCGCAGACGATGAGTCCGTCCGGGGTTTCCTCCGCTTTTCCGCCGAGGGCTTCGAGCATCGCTTTGACCGATGCGATGCGGTCGCTCTCCTTCAGGCGCAGCCTGGCGCCACCGGTAAAGGTCGTTCTGCCTTCCGCAAAGGCGGCAAGGACCGCCAGCATGGGGAAGGCGTCGGGAATGTCGGTGACGTCGACGGCGGTGCCGGAGAGAGGGGACGGCTGTACGGTGATGGCCATAGTCCGGTTCTCATCCGGGCGGGGCGCATACTTCGCGCCGAACCCGCGCAGTACGCGGAGGACGTTCTTGTCGCCCTGCGGGGAGTCGGGGGACAGTCCGGACACCGTGACCGGCTCTTTCCCGAGGGCGCCGGCGCAGAGGAAGAAGGTCGCGCCCGACCAGTCTCCGTCCGCGGAAAGGGTGCCGGGGCTGCGGAAGGTCTGACCGCCGGGGACGTGCCAGCCGTTATGGAGCAGATCGATGCGGACGCCGAAGCGGCGCAGCGCATGGATCGTGATATCGATGTAGGGGGAGGACTGCAGTTCCGTCGTCAGACGGATCTCGGAGTCTCCTTCCAGCGCGGGCAGCGCGAGCAGCAGACCGGTGATGTACTGGGAACTGACGTTGCCGGGCAGTTCATACACACCGCTGCGCAGGGTCCCGCTCAGCTGGAGAGGCAGCCGGTCGGACGAGGCCGAGACTCCGTTCGACGCAAGCGCGTCCAGCAGATCGCCAATGGGTCGTTCCGGGAGCCGGCCGCTGCCGGTAAAGGAAGGCCGCCGGCAGAGTCTTGCCGCCACGGGCAGCAGAAAGCGCAGCGTGGAGCCGCTCTCTTTGCAGTCAAAGAGCGGTTCTTCCGAAACGGCCGCTGCGGGCGTGACCGTGATGGAACCGGGGGCAACCACGACGCCGGCGCCCAGTGTCTCTATGACACCGAGCGTCGTTTGGATGTCCTCCGAGAGGGCATCCGTATCCAGTTGCAGGGTGACCGGCGCGTCGGCCTGCGCCGCGCAGAAGAGCAGACGGTGCACATCGCTCTTCGACGGGATGGCGGGGACGGTCCCGGTCAGGACAGACGGTTCCAGACGGACGTTCAAGCGGACGTCTCCTTTCCGAGTTCGATGATATGGGGCAGTTCGGAGACGGGGACCGTCAGGGTCATGCATTCTCCGAGCCGGACGGGGACGATGAGGGCGATCTTGTCGCCCTTGCGTTTTTTGTCGGCGAGGGCGCCGTCCAGCAGTTCCTCATTCGAGAAGTCTGTGGAGGTCGGCAGGCCGTTGGTGTTCAGGATAGAAATGAGTTTGTCGGTCGTGCCGGTCTCGGTCATACCGAGTTTCTCGCCGGCGCGGCTGATGAGGACCATGCCGATGGCTACGCAGTGGCCGTGCAGCAGAGTAAAATTCGCGGTGCGCTCGATGGCGTGCCCCAGCGTATGGCCGAGGTTCAGGTAGCGGCGGGCGCCGGTGTCGAATTCATCGTCGGCAACATAGTCCGCTTTGATCTGCACGCTTTCCGCGACGATGTCGGCGATGTGTTCCTTCGCGGTCCCCGCGGCAAAAATATTCAAAAGAGAGGGGCTCTGCAGCACCCCGTATTTGATGCATTCGGCGCAGCCGTCCCGGAAGACTTCGTCGGACAGGGTGCCGAAGGCGTCGATGTCGCAGAGGACCCGCAGAGGCTGCTTGAAGGCGCCGACGAGGTTCTTGCCGGCCGGGATGTCCACCGCGGTCTTTCCGCCGACCGAAGAGTCGACGGCGGAGAGGACGGACGTGGGGACCTGGACATAGTCGATGCCGCGCAGGTACGTGGCGGCGGCAAAGCCGGCCATGTCTCCGGTGACCCCGCCGCCGAGGGCGACGATGAGGTCCGTCCGGGTCAGACGCTCCGAAGCGCAGAAGTTCAGGATGTCCCCGTAGGTGCCGAGGTTCTTCGACGCTTCTCCGGCAGAGAAGACAAACGTGCAGGTCGTAAAGCCCGCGGCTTCCAGCGAATCGCACACGGTCTCCGCGTACAGAGGCGCCACATTGCTGTCGGAAATGACGGCGGCTTTGCAGGGGGCCTTTACTTCGGCAATGAGCGTTCCGGCGTCTTTCAGAAGACCGTTCCCGATGAGGACGTCGTAGTCCCGGGAGGCGGTCACATGGATGGTCTTGGTACTCATGGAGTTCCTCTTTTCTTACAGGGTCAGCAGTTCTCGATGGGTTCGGTCACTTTCAGGGTACGTCCCTCTTCGAACAGTTTCTTCAGCCGGACCGGGTTGTCCGCTTTCAGGGCGTCCAGATAGGCGGTGAGGTTGTCCACCAGTTCCTGGAGTTCGTCCACCATGTGGTCCCGGTTCTCGAGGAGCAGCTGGGTCCACATTTCGGGGTCCAGGCGGGCGACGCGGGTCATGTCTTTATAGGAGCCTGCCGTGAAGCCCATCCGCTGCCGGGACGTGGGCGATTTGATGTAGGCGCTGGACGTTGCATGGGCCAGCTGGGACGTATAGGCGATGATCTTGTCGTGCTCCTCCGGGGTGGAGAGGACGACTTCATCGAAGCCCAGGGACAGGTAGAATGCTTTCAAAGTGCCAAGGGTGTCTTCCGACACGGTATCATCGGGGCAGAGGATCATGGAAGCGTCCTGGTAGAGTTCGGCATCCGAATTCACGAAGCCTGACACTTCCTTACCGGCCATGGGGTGGCCGCCGACATAGAGGAATCCTTTTTCCGCGGCCAGGGGCGCGATGTTGTTGTAAACATAGCGTTTGACGCCGCACAGGTCCACGAGGATGGTGTCGGACGGGATGAGGTCCGCGTGGTCCTTTACCCAGCCGACAAGCGCATGGGGCGCGATGGCAATCATCAGAAGATCGCATTCTTTCAGGTTCTCCCGGGTCAGGGCGGCGTCGATGGCACCGGCTTCCAGGGCAAGGTCCATGGCTTCCGGGGAGAGGTCATAACCGTAAACGGTCGCGATGGTATGCTTTTTGACGGACCGGGCCATGGAGCCTCCGATGAGGCCGAGGCCGACCATGCCGACGGTACGGATGAGTTTCATAAAATCCCTCGCTTACTTTGCTACTTTAAAGTGCTGAAAGAATGGTAGCACAAAGCCCTTCGCCTGTCAACGAAGAGCTTTATAAATAATATGACTGATCGGTTGGCGATCAATGATGGTGGCCGCAGCCGCCTTCGCCGTGATGGTGACCCTCGCCGTGGCCGTGGTGCGGACAGGACGCGCTGGGGTCATACTGCAGCGTACCGGCAAGGAAGGCTTCCACCTGTTCGTCGGCGTTTCCGGTGCAGCCGGGGTAGTATTCGATGCCGGCCTGCTCGAGCAGGTCCCGGCCGTGGCCCCCGATGCCGCCGGTCAGCAGCACGTCCGCGCCGTAATACTGCAGGAGACCGATGAGGGCGGTATGAGAATAGCCTTCGGTGCTCTTGATATCGGAATTGAGAATGGCTTTGGCATCATCGGCATCATAGAGTTTGAAAAATTCGGTAGCGCCGAAGTGATTGAAGACTTCTCCGGTATTGTTATCGTAACTGACTGCGATGCGCATACGGCAACCTCCTGTTATTAAACTATCCCCATTATAGCAGTTTCGGCCCAAACGTGCTATAGTTATCAAAAAAGGAGGTGGCGGCATGACCGGGCGATATACGGAACTCGCGGATTACTTTGTCCGCAACCTCGACGCGCTCCTGAGCGCCTACGGGCGGGAAGAGGGCATGCTTTATCCGGTCTGCGCGGCTATCCTTCTGAACCGGGAACGGCCCATTACCGCGGAGGAATTGAAAGGTCTGCGCACCCACATCCGGGTCGACGACGACTTTACAGGTGATTTCAAGGGCCCGGCCGTGGTGCCTGTGGCCTGCCTGCTCGCGGCGTCGGACAACCCGGCGGACCTGACACTGCTTGCCCCGGACCTGTACCGACAGCTGACGGAACAAGTGCCCCGCAGCGCGTTCCTGGCCATGACCGTCCTGTCACTGGTCGACGTGATCCCGAAGACCGAATGGAAGCGGTACATCGACAAGACCGAACGCATTTACCGGCTTCTCTCGGAAAACGGGTTCCTTGACAACGACGCGGAAGCGTTTGTGGCGGCGCTGCTCGCCATGACCGACAAGCCCCCGGAGCGGGCCGTCTATGAAGCGGCGGAACTGCTGGAACGGCTGAAGAAACTGTTCCCGCTGCGCTCTTCGGCAAGGGCGGTCAGCATCACGCTGTCCATTGCCGGCGGATCGAACGACCAGAACATGCGCCATATCGAACGGGTCATGTCCGGACTGCACACGTCCGGTATGAAACCGGGCGGGAACCATTCCCTCGGTCTGTTCGGAGCGCTGAGCTTTTCCAAATATGACACGAAGAGGCTCCTGGAGCGTCTTCGGGAAGCGGATATGGCGCTGTCCACACAGAAAGGGTATCACGGACTTCTTTCGGTCGGACGGAAGCGGCGGCTGATCCACGCGGCTTTGCTGGTGTCATTCCGGGCAACGACCCGGGACCGGAACCCGTCCTTTGACATCGCGTACCGCGCAGCCCTCTGCATCATCCTCGCGGACGCGCTGTCCGCTTATTGAACATCCGCAAAACCGGCGGCAATTTTGATGCCGCCGGTTTTATTATTTGACTTTTTATAGTAAAGAAGATACCATTATCTTGTATGTGAAATAAAAACCTGTCACAAGATGTTGGAGGTTTGGGGTATGAGAAGTTCTACCAGGCGTCTCAGTGTCATCGGGCTCATCGCCCTGTTCCTTGCTGTTGTCATGGCTATCTGGGTCGTGCTCGGCGCGGCCGAGACGAAACAGACTTCGGCGGTGGCTGCCAACGCGGCGGGCGCCGCGAAGGAGACGGCTGCCGACACGAAGCCCGACAAATGCACCGCCATGTATGTCGGCAAGGACGTCAGCGCGGAAGGCACCATGATCATCGCCCGTTCGGAAGACCAGGGCAGCGGGGCCTATAACAAGCTGTTCTACGTGGAGAAAGCGTCCAATAAAGCCGGCCGCCAGCTGGTCGACACCGGAGAAGACATGAATAACTTCGCGGTGGACCTGCCGAAGGAAACGTTCAAATATACCACCCTGCAGGATGCCAAGGACGCCGGCGACGGCGCCTACCCCGCCTGCTGCATCAACGAATACGGCCTTACCGTCATCGGGACCGTCTCGACCGAAGTTTCGGAAGAGTATGAAAAACTGGACCCGGTCCTGGAATTCGGCTCCGGCATCCGCGAAGCCATTCTCCCGGCTATCCCGGCCTGCCAGGCGAAGACTGCGCGGGAAGGCGTGGAAGTCCTCGGGGCATACCTTGACAAGTACAGCACCTGTGAATGGAACACCATCCTGTTCTCCGACAAGAACGAGGCCTGGATCTTTGAGAACTACGGCGGCACCACCTACTGCGCCATGAAGCTCCCGTCCGACAAGGTCGCGGTCTTCGGCAACCAGATCATGATCGACTGGGTGGACTTCAATGATACCGAGAATTTCTTCTTCTCGAAGAACCTGAAGAAGACCCTCGACAAACTGGAAAACCCGGTCAAAGACAAGAAGGGGAGATACAATCTCGTCAAGTCCATCACCCCGGGCGGCCGCGATGAATACTCCAATATGCGGACCTGGCGCGGCCATCAGGTGTGGGCCCCGAACTCTACCGGGGACTACAGCGATAACGAATATTATTCGCTGCTCTTCACCCCCGAAAAGAAGATCTCCGTCACGGACGTCATGCAGCTGTACGGCGACCGCTATGAGGGCACCGAGTTCGATATGAACCTCGAAGGCAACGAAGGCCGCCGGCCCATCGGCGTTACCCGCCAGGGCTGCACACACATCGTCCAGACCTTTGACCAGCTGCCGGACCGCACCTGCCAGCTGCAGTGGCTGTCCATGGGCAACGCGGAACACGCTGTCTTCGTCCCGGCGTTCTCCGGCATTACCGACACCTATGCCAAGTATCAGGTCGACAACGAGGAGAGCGGCGTCATCAATGACAGCTACTACTTCACCTGCAAGAAGATCTGCTCCCTTGCCGAGACCGACCGGGAATTCCTGTCCCAGGGCGTCAAGGACTACAACCTGAAGCAGGAAAAGAAGATGCTGAAGGAAATGCTGGCCCAGGTCCCGGTCATCCTGAAAAAGTATGACCGCTTCAACTTTGTCGGTGACCGCTATGTCACGAGCCTTGCGGAAAAGGTCGCCGTCGAGCAGTACAACAACGCGGAAGCGCTGTACAAACGTCTGGCCTATGTCCAGATGGACAACCTGAATGACCGCGCCGACAATGAACGAAAAGTCGTTTTTGAGATGAAATAAAACCTGCCGTTCAATCGAATTTTGCCTCTGGTTTTGAAAAGGAAACCAGAGGCTTTTTCTTTGTGGGCAGTTTGGCCAAAATGGCAAGGAAAACTTGCCGGATTTTCTCAAATGTTACAAAGTTGTGAATTCTTAGAATAATATGTAACAAAAAGCACAGACAAGTGTATAATTACGATATAAAATGTTCACAGTTTGTTCGCAAAGGACAAAAGGAGGTGCAACTGTGACTCCTGCTGATTTTGTTCCGTTCTGGGACGCTCTGACGGAAAAAGACCGGAAGACCATCCTGGACAACCTGCAGATCGCCGAAAACCCCGGGAGCGGGTTTTTCTCCAGTAAGCGGTTCATGCAGGGCGGGATCCTGTTCCTCATCCGAGGGCACATCCGCATCTTTCTTTCCTCTTCGGAAGGGAGAGAGATCACAGTCGTCACGATGGAACCGAAAGACAACTTTCTGGTCCACCCGGGCGATGAACACCATGTTCGCCGTGGAATGCTGCGGTTTGAATCGTCATCGGACTGCCGGTATGCCTTCCTGCCGAAGAAAATCATGACGGAGGTCATGGCGCATTCTCCGGCGGCGCTCGAATATGTGCTGGACATCGAAGAGCTGCTCATCCGCCGTCTGACCGACAGCCTGTCTTACGCGGCGTTCCTTCCGCTTCGGGCGAACCTTGCCCGGACCCTTCTGGAGCGCAGCACGTTTACCGGCGCTGTCCGCCTGACTCATGAAGAACTTGCAAACGAACTCGGCACGACCCGTGTCGTCATTTCCAGGGAACTGAAGAAACTGGAAGAGTTCGGCCTTATCAAACTGGGCAGAGGGGAAATCGAGATCCTCTACCGGGACGGTCTGACCGAACTGACCAAGTAAGCCATCAACATTTCGAACAAAGGAGAGAACATTTTATGGATTTGAAAGGCACTTATAACGGCCTCGAGCGCAAAAACCTCATCTTCAACTGGCATGATATCGAGAAGCAGGGCTTCTACCACAGCAACGGCAACTACGAATCCGGTTGTACGACCGTTCCGGCCGAAGATATCGAAAACAAGAAAGCCATCGTTATCGGCTCCGGCATCGCCGGTCTTGCCGCGGCCTGCTTCCTGGTCCGCGACGCGAAAATGCCCGGTGAAAACATCACCGTTTACGAAGCGCGTTCCGTCTCCGGCGGTTCCTGCGACGGCATGTTCATCCCCGGCAAAGGCTATGTCATTTCCGGCGGCCGTGAAATGGACGACCATTTCGAGTGCATGTGGGATCTCTTTAAAGATATCCCGTCCTGCGACGACAAGAACGTCTCCATCCTCGACGCCTACAAGCGCCTGAACGAAAAAGACCCGAACTATTCCAACTGCCGTGTTTCCGAGAACCGCGGTCAGAACGCCGCCCCGGACAAGAAATTCAACATGTCCGACAAGGCTCAGATGGAAGTTCTGAAGGTCATGCTCATGAAGAATGATGACCTCTATGGCAAGTCCATCGACGAGTTCTTCACGGATGAGACCTTCAACTCCAACTTCTGGTATTACTTCAAGACCATGTTCGCGTTCAAGAATGAGCATTCGGCGCTGGAAGTCAAACTGTACCTGCAGCGGTTCATCCATCACCTCGAAGGCTTTACGGACCTTTCTTCTCTCCGTTTCTGCAAATACAACAACTATGACTCCATCATCCTTCCGATGGAAAACTGGCTGAAAGAGCGCGGCGTCAAATTCGTGTACCACGCAATGGTCACGAACGTTCTCTTCACGAAAGAGGGCGGCAAAAAGACCGCGACGACTGTTGAAGTCACCATTGAAGGCAAGGAAGAAAAAGTCGAGATCGACGAGAACACCTTCGTCTTCTTCACCAACGGTTCCAACACCGCTTCCATCAGCCTCGGTGACCATCACACCGCTCCCGAATTCCGTACCGACGTCTATGGTTCCTGGAAGACCTGGCAGAACATCGCCAAACAGGACCCGTCCTTCGGTAACCCGGACGAGCTTCTGGCAGACCCGGAACTCACCCAGTGGGAATCCGCGACCCTCACCACGATGAGCGACGAGATCGTCGAATACATCACCAAGATCACCGGCCGTGATCCGAGAGACGGCAAAGTCGTCACCGGCGGTATCGTTACCGTCAAAGACTCCGGCTGGGTCATGTCCTGGACCATCAACCGTCAGAAGCACTTCCTCGACCAGGATTCTGACAAGAACACCATCGTCTGGATCTATGGTCTGTATACCTCCAACATCGGTAACTATGTCAAGAAACGCATGAGAGACTGCACCGGTGAAGAAATCGCCAAAGAGTGGCTGTATCACATCGGCTGCCCCATCGAGAAGATCGACGAGCTGGCTGCCACCGGCTGTAACTGCGTCCCCTGCATGATGCCGCGCGTTACCACTTATTTCGTCGCCCGCAGCAAGGGCACCTATCCGGAAGTCGTTCCGGAAGGCGTCACGAACTTCGCGTTCCTCGGCAACCATGTCAATGTGGAACGTGACTGCTCCTTCACGACAGAAAAGTCCATCCGCTCCGCGATGATGGCGGTCTACAAGTTCGCGAAGGTCAACCGCGCCATCCCCGAAGTCTACGGTTCCATCTACGACATCCGCTGGGTCCTCAAAGCCTTCGTCGACATGCGTGACGGCAAACCGCTGAACGACACCAAGATGTTCGAAGTTCCGGAATTCCTTGAGAAACCGATGGCGATGGGCCAGAAGTTCCTGCTCGACAAGGTCATCCTTCCGGCGGTCGACAAGACCGACATCGGCGTCCTGTTCCGCAGACTCGGCGTCTTCGACTTCTCCGGCGTGAAAAAGAAATAACCGCACATTCCCATGAATTGACAAAAGGCTGCCTCTTCAGGTAGCCTTTTTCTTGAAAGGAGTTATGAAAATGAACAAGTATCCTACCGTATTCGTCCACGGCTTTATCGGCTGGGGCGAGGAAGACGGATTGTGCAGCAAACTGCACATCGACTATTTCGGCCTGAACCACGGCCTGCAGAAATGGCTGCGGGAACAGGGCTTTGAGACTTATAACCCTGCAGTCGGCCCCTTCAACAGTCTGTGGGACCGCTGCTGCATCCTGTACGCGCAGCTGTACGGCGGCACCGTTGACTATGGCAAGGTCCACAGCGAGCGCTACGGACATGAACGCTACGGGCGCACGTACCCCGGTCTGATCAAAGACCTCGGCACCCCCGGCGACCACGCGAAGATCAATCTTGTCGGCCACTCCTTCGGCGGACCAACCGTCCGCCTCTTCGACTACCTCATGGCCTATGGCTCTGAAGAGGAGCGGGAAGGCACCCCGGCCGACGAACTTTCCGGCCTGTTCAAAGGGGGAAAGGGAGACTGCATCCACACCGTCACCACGCTCTCCGGCGTCAACAACGGCACCACCTACGCGGCCTTCCACGGCATCGCCGTCAACAAGTTTCTCTGCTACTATGTCCTGAACCTCGTCACGCTGTTCGGCAACAGTTCCCTTCAGAAATATTATGACATGCACATGGAGCAGTGGGGCGTCATGAAGAACCCCGAGAAGACGAAGTTCCACCGCATCCGCATTCCCACCTATGAATGGCTGAAAATGTACAACTATGCGGAAAACCGCTTCGACAACTCCGCGTTCGAGCTCGGCCCCTATGTCATGGCGGACATCAACAAGGACATCCACGCCCATGAGGGCACGTACTACTTTGCCCGCAGAGCCTGCCGCTCCCATAAATCGCTTCTCGGTCTGCAGACTCCGGACCTTGCCATGTCCATGTTCTGCAAGGAAGCCGGCTGGGTGACGAGCCATATCATCACCCCGGAAATGCGCCGCTTCGGCATCGACAAGTCCTGGCTCCCGACGGACGGTTACGTCAACACGATCGGCACGGCTGCTCCGCTGACCGAAGAGGCCACCGAATGGAAGGACGGCATGAAAGCCACCCCCGGCCACTGGTACAACATGCCCATCGAGAAAAAGGACCATGTCTCCTGGAACGGCCTCAAAGAGGATGACAAGACTCTCAAGGCCTACTACAAAGACATGCTCACCTGGTTCCGTGAACTGGACTAAAACAGAACGATCGCCTCTGCTTCCCGCGGGGGCGATTTTCTTTACTTATAAAAAACCATACAGAGATTTTGTGAAAAATGCTAATCAACAGTTTCTTGACGGTGTCCAGCGACTTTAGTAAAATAAAGAAAATAGTTGTTCGAACAACTTGTAGGAAATGAAAGAACAAGTGACGAAGAGGAAAGGAGCTGTCCTCATGTTTGGAAAACCGAAATGGCAGAAGCAGGATGTCCCGCCGAAGGGCAAAAAGGGGCACAAGAAGGCTGCCAAAGCGCAGAAAAAGGCGCTGAAAGAAGCAAAACTGGACGTCCCGAAGAAGTCTTTGAAAAAGGCGAAGAACGGGGTCCCGCTGTCAGAACTCCGCCTGCCGGTCGAAACGCCGAAGGCGCTGGTCGACGAGAAGGGGCGCATCGCCGTCGGAACCTTTGACAAAGAGTTCGAAGTCATCAACCTGCTCGACGCGAAGAACGTCGGCGTGCCGAAGTTCTTAAACGGCGTGAAAGTGACGCTGTGGGAAGCGCTGGAAGTCAACTTCGACGATATCGCCTTCCTGACCGCCATGTCTGTCATGGGCGGCGCCGTCACCATCGCGCTGACCCTGGTCTATGACAAGAAGACCGGTGAGATGACCGCGTTCATGGCGCCCATGCTCGCGAAGGACGGATACATGTCCGAGAACCTGTTGAACGGCAGCGCCACCGTTGCGAACAGCAAACTCAACAGCATCACCTTCGAGAACGATCAGAACAACGGTAAGGCCCATGTCTTTGGACAGGGCAGAGGCCTCAAAAACAAAGTCTCCTATGACCTGCAGCTGACCCGCTGGTCCGACCCCGCTGTCGGTTCCATGCCCTTTGGCGGCAACGTCAGCCTGTACTCCCAGAAAGACATTTTCTCGGTCGAAGGGTCCGTCATCTTCAACGGCAAAGAGTACAAAGCCTCCGAAGGCACCATGGCCATCATCGACGACCACCGCGGTTACTACCCGAAGAAGGCTCACTACGACTGGGTCACCACGATGGGCTACGGCACCGTGAACGGCAAGCCGCAGAAGTTCGGCTTCAACCTGACCCGCAATCAGTCCATCGACCAGGACGACTACAACGAAAACGTCCTGTGGCTGGGTGAGAAAAACGACCGTCTGCCGCCCGTGTTCTTCGAGCACCTCGACTATGACCACTGGCGCATTTATGACGAGTACGGCACCATTGACCTCGACTATCAGGTCAAAGACCGCAACCTTGTCAAATTCGACCTCGGCATCGCGTGCTCCGACTACTCCATCACCTTCGGCGACCTCAAAGGTTTTGTCACCGGCGAGGACGGCACGAAGTACGAAGTGGATGACACCGGCATCGGCGAAGACCGCAGCATGAAACTTCTGTAAGGAAACAGAAAATCGCCTCTGCAAATGCAGGGGCGATTTGTTTTGTGCGGTTTTACTTGTTTGCGTCGCGTTTCTTCTTTCCGCTGAGAATGGAGATGGCAAAGATGAACGCGAGGAAGAGAAGCGCGAAGGCCATCCAGCCGAAGAATCGGGCGTCGTAGCCGACTTCCGGTTTGAACATATCGTAGTACCCTTTGAGGTAGACGATGATGATGACGAGCGGCAGCAGATAGCTCAGATAGAACTTCGTGAACGCGTTGTTCGGGAGCTTCAGACCCTTGCCGGCATTGACTTCCGCCAGATAGTTTTCGAAGCCCCAGCCGTTTTTGCTCGTGCAGAACAGGATGAAGGCAAGCGAGCCCAGCGGCAGCATGTTGTTGGAGACGATGAAGTCTTCAAAGTCGAGGACCGTGGAGCCTTCACCGAGCATCTGCAGTTTGGACCAGATGTTGTAGCCGAAAACGCAGGGCGTGCTCAGCAGCGTGACGAAGATGCCGGAGATGACCGTGCTCTTCTTCCGGTTCCAGTCGAAACGGTCCATGAAGAACGCGATGATGTTCTCAAACACGGCAACGACCGTGGAGAGGGCCGCGAAGGTCAGGAAGATGAAGAAGACGGAGCCCCAGAAACGGCCGCCGGCCATCTGGGTGAAGAGGTTCGGGATGGTGATGAAGATGAGGCTCGGGCCCGCGCCGACTTCCACGCCGTAGGCAAAGCACGCGGGGATGATGATGAACCCGGCCGTCAGAGCGACGAAAGTGTCGAGTCCCGTAATGACCATGGATTCGCCAAGCAGGCTACGCTCTTTTCCGATATACGAACCGAAGATGAGCATGGAGCCGATACCGATGGACAGCGTAAAGAACGCGTGGCTCATCGCGTTGAAGACGACTTCGCCGATGCCGTGGTTCGCGATGCTGTCGAGGCTTGGGACGAGGTAGTAGCGGACGCCGGCGCCCGCGCCTTCGAGGGACACGGAATGGATGGCCAGCACGATCATCAGAGCCAGCAGCAGGATCATCATGTACTTCGTGACGCGCTCAACGCCGTTTTTGATGCCGAAGAAACAGACGAGGAAGCCGAGGAAGCAGACGAGGACGGTCCAGACGAGCATCTGGAACGGATCGCCCAGCATTTCCCCGAACCCGGCAGTGACTTCGTCCGGCGTCTTTCCGACAAAGGCGCCGTCGATGTGCTTGAAGCCGTAGTTCATCATCCAGCCGGCAACGGTGGTGTAGTACATCATCAGCAGATAACAGCCGACGATGGACAGCCAGCGCAGCCAGTGCCACTTGGCACCCTTCGGTTCAAGGACGTCGTAAGCGAGGGCGGCGCTGCGGCGGGACGCGCGGCCGATGGCGAATTCCGACGTCATGACCGGGATGCCGAGGATGACGAGGAAGACGAGGTAGATGAGCATGAAGATGGCGCCGCCGTACTGCCCGCAGATATACGGGAACTTCCAGACGTTGCCGATGCCGATGGCGCAGCCGGCGGAGACCAGGATGTAGCCAAGTCTTGAGCCGAACTGCTCGCGGTTATTGTTGTCCATTGGTAAATATCTCTCCTAATTTCACATAAGTAATGAATATATTATCATGCTTGACGCATCGGCGTCTACTCTTTAAAATAAATAACAATTCAGGAGGTACTATTATGTGCGGAATCGTTGGATATATCGGAAAAGAACAGGCGGCTCCTGTCCTGCTGGAAGGCCTGACCAAACTGGAATACCGAGGCTATGACTCCGCCGGCATCGCCGTGCGGGACGGGGAGAATGCTCCCGTCGTCGTCAAGGAAAAGGGCCGGATCAAAGACCTGAAGGAAAAGATCGGTCCCATGGAGTCCGTCATCGGGACGTGCGGCATCGGTCATACCCGGTGGGCGACCCACGGCGCACCTTCGGAAGCGAACGCCCATCCGCATCATTCGGATGACGGCGCGGTCGTCGGCGTCCATAACGGCATCATTGAAAACTATGAAGAACTGCAGGAAAAACTGAAACGAAACGGCTACAAGTTTTATTCCCAGACCGACACCGAGTGCGCGATCAAACTGATCGACTACTATTATAAAAAGTATGGAGAAGGCCCCCTGCGTGCCATTTCCCGCGCCATGCTCCGCGTGCGCGGCTCCTACGCGCTCTGTCTCATGTTCGCGGATTATCCGGACACCATTTTCTGCGCGCGGAACGGCAGCCCCATGATCATCGGGAAGAATGGGAAAGAGGCGTTTGTCGCCTCCGACGTTCCTGCCATCCTGAACTATACCAGAAGTGTCTATTACATCGATAATATGGAGATGGCGATCCTCAAAGAGGGCAGCATCGAGTTTTTCAACATCGACTGTGAACCGCTGAAAAAGACACTGACCGAGATCACCTGGGATGCGGAAGCTGCGGAAAAAGGCGGCTACGAGCATTTCATGATGAAGGAGATCCATGAACAGCCGAAAGCCGTTCAGGACACCATCAATTCCGTGACGAATGACAAGAACGAGATCGACCTGTCCAATGTCGGGATCACGAAAGAGGACATCAAGGCGATCGACAACCTCCTTGTAATCGGCTGCGGATCGGCTTACCACGTCGGTCTCGTCGCACAGTATGTCTTTGAGGACCTCGCGCAGATCCCGGTCCGCGTGGAAGTCGCCTCGGAATTCCGTTACCGGAGCATGCCGTTCGGAAAGAACACACTGGCGGTCATCATCAGCCAGTCCGGCGAGACCGCCGACAGCCTCGAAGCCCTTCGCAAATGCAAGGCCAACGGGGTAAAGACCCTGGCCATCGTCAATGTCGTCGGCAGTTCCATCGCCCGGGAAGCGGACTATGTGTTCTATACGCTGGCCGGCCCGGAGATCGCGGTCGCCACGACGAAGGCTTATTCCACACAGCTGATCGCCTGCTATGTCCTCGCCACCGAATTCGGACGCGTGCGCGGACAACTGACGAAGAAAAAAACGGCCGGTATGGTCGCCGAACTGAAAACACTTCCCGAAAAGATCCAGCGGATCCTGGACGATCAGGAGCGGATCCAGTGGTTTGCCTCGAAATTTGCGAACGCCAATGATATCTTCTTCATTGGGCGCGGCATCGACTATGCCACCTGCATGGAAGGTTCGCTCAAAATGAAAGAGACCTCCTATGTCCATTCCGAAGCGTATGCGGCCGGGGAACTGAAACACGGCACCATTTCGCTGGTGGAGGACGGTATCCTTGTCATTGGCGTCCTGACCCAGAGCGACGTCATTGAAAAGACCGTTTCCAACATGGTCGAGGTCAAGTCCCGCGGCGGCTATCTGATGAGCCTTGCGACGGCGGGGAACTATAACCTCGAGGACCTTGCCAACTTCTGTGTGTTCATTCCGAAGACCGATGAACACTTCACGACGTCTCTGGCAGTCATCCCGCTGCAGCTGATGGGCTATTATGTCTCGCTGGCCCGCGGCGTCGATGTGGACAAGCCGAGAAATCTGGCAAAATCGGTCACCGTCGAATAAGATTTTCAGAACGAAAGCACTTCCCGTACAGAAAGGAGGCGCGCGCATGGAACGTAACAATCTGAAGTTCGGAAGCGTCCATAACGTCCGGGACCTCGGCGGCATCCGGACTTTAGACGGAAGAGAGTTCCGGCCGGGTCTGTTCTACCGGGGCGCCGCCCTGCACAAACTGTCCGGAAAGGACGCGGAACGGCTGGCGGAGGAACTGGGGGTGCAGACGGTCATCGACCTTCGAACGCCCCAGGAACAGAAAGAGAAGCCGGACCGGAACGTCCCCGGCGCGCTTCTCCTGCAGCTTCCGGTCTTTGATGAGCAGACTTCGGGCATCTCCTATGAAAAATCCCAGAAGCTGTCCGACAAGGTCAAAGCCATCCCGGACATGCCGGCCCTTTACCGGAAAATGGTGACGGACCCGGAGTACGTCTCTCACCTCAAAGAAATCCTGTCCATCATGGTCCGGGAAGGCATTGCGGGCCGTCCGGTTTACTATCACTGTACGGCAGGGAAGGACCGCACGGGTATCGTCAGTCTCCTGCTGCTGTCTCTGTGCGATGTGCCCTTCGAGGAAATCGTCGCCGATTATCTGCTGACCAATACCGAACCGGTCCCGGGGGACAAATTCCGCGTATTTGCGGTCTCGGCGCTGATGCGGGACCCGGAGATCACCGCCTCCCTGAAAAAAGTGTTCCGCGCGGAAGTGGAATACCTCCGGGCTGCGGCGGACGCCATTAATGAAACGTATGGTTCCATGGATGTGTTCCTGCGGGACACACTGGACATTCCGGACCGTCTCCGGACCGAATTCAAAAAGAAAAGCTGTACTCCGTAACGGAGCACAGCTTTTTTTAGTCTTCTTTCAAAGGGACATTATAAACGATGAATTCGTTATTGTGTAAGATCTTCAAAAACTCCGCGAGCCGCTCGACAGGTTTCTCCTCGTCCGGAAAGGCCGCCGCGAATTCTTCCGAGAGTTCGTAGACGGTCTTTTTGCCGTCCATCGAGAGCCACACGAAGGAGCCGATCTTGTCGAGGTCGATGTGGCTCGTCTCCGGCTTTTTGAAAAGCACGGTAGCGATCTTGTGGTACGGCCCCTTCCACCGGATATGGATGGTCACGATGCCGTCGTCAGAGACGTCGTATTCGTAGTTTTTGTTCCGGCGGGGGACATAGTCGAGAAAGTTGTCTTTCTTACTCATCGTATTTCACGTCCGATTTCTTCGAGGCTTTTTTCAGACCGTTTTTGCCGAGGCAGACATAGGTCAGGTAGAGCAGAAGGACGGCCCACATGACGAGGGCGCCGATCTGCCCGATGCTGAACTTCGACGAGAGGTCGATGTCCCAGTGGACGACCGCGAAGACGGCGAGCAGGATGCCCATGAGGCCTTCGCCGGCGATGAGCCCGGAGGTGAAGAGCGTGCCGCGCTCGACCGCGTCCTTGTTGGCTTTTTCATCGTGTTTCGTGCGTTTTTCGACGAACCAGCGGATGATTCCGCCGCACATGATGCCGGCGGACAGGGAGAAGGGCAGGTACATGCCGACCGCGACGGGCATGACCGGGATGCCGAGGATCTCAATGAAGAGGGCGACAAAGACACCGATGAAGATGAGACCCCACGGGAGTTCCGCGTTCATGATGCCTTCGACGATCATTTTCATCATCATGCCCTGCGGCGCCGGAATCTCGGAGCCGCCGAAGCCCCAGGCCTTGTTCAGAAGGTCGAGGACATAGCCGATGGAGATGGCGGAGACCAGAACGCCGATGAGTTCACCGGTCTGCTGTTTTTTCGGCGTGGCGCCGACGAGGAAACCGGTCTTGAGGTCCTGGGACGTATCGCCCGCCATGGCCGCGACAACGCAGATGATGCCGCCGATGGCAATGGCGCCGACCATGCCGGCGGTACCGGTCGTGCCGGTGATCTTCAGGAGCACAGTCGTGGCAAGGAGTGTTGCAATGGCCATGCCGGAGACCGGGTTGTTGGAAGAGCCGATGAGGCCGACCATCCGGGAGGACACGGCGGCAAAGAAGAAGCCGAAGATGACGACGAGCAGCGCGCCGAGGGGGTTGACCGGGAAGGTCGGGAGCAGCCAGATGAGGAGCACCAGGCCGAGGACCGTCAGAAGAACGACCGGCATGGGCATATCCTGCTGGGTGCGGGGCAGCGTGGCGGCTGCCTGCTTTTCTTTTTTACCAAAGGTGGACATCGTCGCTTTGAAGGTGCTGACGATCATCGGGAAACTCTTGATGAGGGAGATAACGCCGCCCGTGGCGACCGCTCCGGCACCGATGTAGCGGACGTAGGCGTCCCAGATGCTGCCGGGGTCCATCGAAGAAATATAATCCGTGCCCGGGAAGACAACCGCGTCCGCGCCGAACAGGGCGATGACGGGCATCAGGACGAACCAGCTGAGCGCGCCGCCGGCGAACATGTAGCTGGAGATCTTCGTGCCGCAGATATAACCGACACCGGCCAGCGCAGGCAGGACCTGCATGCCGGCGGAGGAACCTTTATAGAAGGTGAGGTCGCGCCCGACTTCCGACGGCCAGAGTTTCAGGCCGTCCGTCAGGAATTTATAGACGGCCGCAATGCCGAGACCGCTGAACACGGCGCCGGCTTTCGCGCCGCCTTCCTCACCGGCGAGCAGGACTTCGGAACAGGCGGTGCCTTCCGGGAAGGGAAGGACCCCGTGCTCTTCGACAATGAGGGCCTGGCGCAGGGGGATCATGAACATGATGCCCAGGACGCCGCCGACAAGACAAATAAGCGTGATGGTCAGCATGGACGGCGTTTCGATCTTGCCTTCCTCCGCCCACAGGAACAGGGCGGGCAGGGTGAAGATGGCGCCGGCCGCGAGCGATTCACCGGCGGAGCCGATGGTCTGGACCATGTTGTTCTCCAGAATGGAGTCTTTCCGCAGGATGAAGCGGATGACGCCCATGGAGAGGACCGCCGCCGGGATGGAGGCGGAAATGGTCATGCCGACCCGAAGGCCGAGGTAGGCATTCGCCGCGCCGAAGATGACGGCCAGCAAAATGCCGAGAATGATGGATGTGACGGTGAGCTCCGGCAGGACTTTTTCTGCCGGGATGTAGGGCTTGTAGGCTCTGCCCTTGTTTTCTTCCATGATGGGGTTCCTCTTTTATTCTGAAATTATTTCGCAAGTCTTGCGAGGACGTCTGCCAGGAAGGCGTAAGTCTTTTCGCAGGACCGGAGATCCATTTTTTCGTCCGGGGTATGGACGCCGCGCATGGTCGGACCGATCGAGACAGGGTCCAGACCCGGCAGATTCTTGAAGAACAGGCCGCATTCGAGGCCGGCGTGGATGCCTTCGACCTTGAGCTCCTCCTCATAAAGGTCCTTCCAGCTGTCGACCATGGTGGCGACGAGGGGAGAACCTTCCACTTTTTCCCAGCCGGGGTAGGCGCCGGAAATAGAGGTTGTGAAGCCGAAGGTGTCAGCGGTCAGCTGCAGCAGGTCCAGCGTCTCCTCCTGCAGGGAGTCGACGGAGGAGCGGGGCGCGAACCAGATGAGGGCTTCGTTTTCCTCGGTCTTGAGGACACCGAGATTCAGGGAGGTCAGTACGAAATAATCCATGTTCGGGTCCTTGTACCGGACACCGTTCGGAGCCAGCAGGACCGCGTGGACGACCGCGGTGCTGTCTTCCCGGGTCAGGACATTCGCGACCTTTTTCGCGGGCGATGAGATGACGCTTTCGATGTCGGGCTCGACAAGGTGGACTTCGTCATAAAACCGGTCCGCCATGGTCCGCAGCAGCGCTTCCGCGTCCTGCGCCTGCTTCTGCGTCAGGAACCAGAGCTCCGCTTCCGCTTCCCGCGGGATGGCGTTGTCCTTGGTGCCGCCGTTGAAGTTCACAAGACGGGCTCCCGGGTCCGCCAGCAGCACTTTGTTCAGCGCGCGGGCCAGCAGCTTGTTCGCGTTCCGGTGTTCCAGCGTGATGTCTGTCCCGGAGTGACCGCCGAGCAGCCCTTTCAAAAGATAGGAGACGACATAGCCGTCTTTGGACTCCCGGGTCAGCGGGCGGCTGAGCTTGTAATCCATGCCGCCGGCGCAGCTGACCGTGACGATGCCTTCGTCTTCGGAGTCGATGTTGATCATCCGGCGGGCGGAGAGTTTCGAGTAATCGAGCGCTTCGGCACCGAGCAGACCGACTTCCTCATCCGTGGTGAACACACATTCCAGCGGCGGGTGGGGAAGTTCCTTGTCTTCCAGGATGGTCATCATCATGGCGTCGGCAATGCCGTCGTCGCCGCCGAGGGTGGTACCGTTCGCGGTCAGCCATCCGTCGTCCGTGACATACATGTCGATGCCCTGCGTCTCAAAGTCGTGGTCACAGCCATGGACCTTCTCGCAGACCATGTCCATATGGCCCTGCAGGATGAGAGGCGGTTTGTCTTCGCCGCCATTCTGCCCGGGCTTTTTGATGATGACATTCAGCGCCTCGTCCCGGATATACTCCAGACCGTTCTTCTCCGCGAAGGCGACCAGAAAGGCCGAGATCTTCTCGTTGTGGAACGAGCCTCTCGGCACCGCGCTGAAGTCTTCGAAGTGTTCGAAGAGCCGCTTCGGCTCATAGCCGTTGATTTTGTACTCCATAGTGTTATCTCTTTTCTATCCGACTCCGCAAAAAGCTCCGCCGCGGCGCCTCCCCGGCCTAACCTTCCCCCTGAAGGGGGCCCCTCGCCCGGCGCCCCGACGGACTTTTCTGCGTCGTCTGTTGATTATTTTATTCTTCATTGAACCCGGTGCGGGCATCGAGGTCCGCAAACCAGGCGTTCAGTTTTTCGCTGTTCAAAAGCGGCGCCGAGACCCAAAGCCGGAGCTGCTCGATGAGACAGCTGACGGCGTAGATGACGATGGCGGCGACCGGAAGGGCGATGAGCACCAGCGGTGAATCGACATACCGCTCCGTGTGCACGACTCCGTGCCACAGGGCACCGGTAATGCTCGGGTGCGTGTGGAGGAGGAAGACGGCAAAGGAATAGCCTGCCAGTTTGTTGATGACCTGTCCCGCCTTCTCCGAGCGGATGGTCACGTGGTGGAACAACAGGAACATCGCCACAGATGCCGCGAAGACTGTAAAGAAGTTGTAATTGAAGAAATAGTAGTACCCGTTCTTCTCCTCGGTCAGGACGCCGGGACGCAGGTGTTCCAGGTTGACGAGCAGCGCCGTGACCAGAGAGGCCGCCACGTATCCAAGGGCCAGTTTCCAGGCGCTCCATTTTTCGGGGAGGCCGTACAGGCGGAAATAGGCCGCCGTAAAGTACAGGACGGAGAACCAGACGAAGGAGTAGCCGCCGCTCTGGAGGAACTGCCCCGCCGCGTGCCAGACCAGTGTCGGGACACCGGAGAACAGGGAGACTGTCAGTACGATGAGCAGCAGGTGCTGGTGCCGGTTCAGGTGCCGCAGCAGTACGTTGTAGAACGGCGCAAACAGCATCATGAGGATGTAGCAGGTGACGAACCAGTTCTCCTCATGGACGATGGGGAGCAGGTAAAAGGTGTAGAACTCATGCCAGGAGAACAGGTTGTCCCCGTTCTTCCAGAGGATGAGGAGACCGAACAGCAGATAGATGCCGAACGTATACGTAAAGAACTCCAGCAGCAGGCGGAAAAAGCGCCCGGTACGGAATTTGGAGGTGCATAGGAAGTAGCCGCCGATGAGCACATAGGTGCTGGTGGCCGCGATGGCAAAGGAATAGAATGTGCTCGTCACGACGAACCAGACCCCGGTGGAGGCGGTCATGACGCCGCCGACGCCGAGGAAATGCATGCAGATGATGCTCAGCATGGCGAGCACCCGCAGCAGTTCGATATTCGCTTGTCTCGGAGCTTTCGTTGCCATTTAGCCTTCTTCTTTCCAGAAATCGAAGTCCTCTTCGTTGAGGCCGATCTCTTTGGAGTGGAAGACCGGGTCAAGACCGGCCTTTTTCTGTTTTTCATAGTCCCGGAGCGCCTTGAACGCGGTGCCGCCGAGGATCATACAGGCGGGGATGTTGATCATGGCCATGCCGCCCATGGAGATGTCGGCCAGTGCCCATGCCGCCTTGGACGGGATGATGGCGCCGACGAAGATGACGATGATGCAGAAGATCTTGAAGCCGAGCATGAATTTCTTGCCGGGCATTTTCTTGTGGTTCATGTAGGCGAGGGCGTTGTCGGCATAGTAGAGGTTGCCGAGCAGCGTGGTGAACGCAAACATGATCATGGCGACCGTAATGAAGACGGGGCCGACTCTGCCGAACAGGGACGCGAGGGCGTTCTGGACGTACGGGGCGCCGTCGACGGAGGCGTCATGGACGACACCGGTGGACAGGCACATGAGAGCTGTCGCGGTGCAGAGGAGCATGGTGTCGATGTAAACGGAGAGGGTCTGGGCAAGGCCCTGTTTGACCGGGTGGGAGACCATGGCGGACGCGGAGGCGTTCGGCGCGGAACCGACACCGGCTTCGTTCGAGTAGAGGCCTCTCTTGACGCCGTAGATCAGGCAGGAACCGGACATGCCGCCGAAGATGGCTTTGAAGTCGAACGCGTCTTCGAAGATCTCCACGAACATGGCGGGAATATTCTTGATGTTGGCGATGAGCACGATGAGGGCGATGATGACATAGAAGATGCCCATGGCCGGAACAACGGAGCTCGTGAGTTTGATGATGCGCTTGCCGCCGCCGAGGATGCAGTAGCCGGCAGTCACAGCAAGGATGGCGCCGATGATGTACGGCGTGGTCTTCGGATCATAGAAGGAGTAGGGCTGGAACGTGGTCTGCAGATTGTAGGAGCAAAGCAGCTGGAACCCGAAGGAATAGGTCATGAGCAGGAAGAAGCAGAAGAACAGCGCCGGAATCGTGGAGTGGAAGGCCTTTTCGATGTAGTAAGCCGGTCCGCCGTAGGCGTTGCCGTTCGCGTCTTTGCGCTTGTAGATCTGTGCCAGAGTACTTTCGGTGAAGGCAGAGGCCGCGCCGACGAGACACATGATCCACATCCAGAAGACGGCGCCGGGGCCGCCGAGGCAGATCGCCGAAGAGACGCCGACGATGTTGCCGGTGCCGACGCGCGAAGCCGTGGAGACGATCATGGCCTGGAAGGACGAGACTTTCGTGCTGTCCGCCGGCTTTTCCATGATGAGCCGGCAGGATTCGCCGAAGAGGCGGATCTGCACGAAACGGGTCCGTGTCGTGAAGTAGAGACCGCCCACAACCAGGATGATGATCAGGATGGGGTAGTACATGACGGTGTCGATCTTGTCAAGGATCTGTACGATCATAAGAGGGGCCTGCCTTTCTTTAAGAACTGTGTCGGAATTCGGGGTCGGTGAGGATGCGGGCGATGACGAGTCCGAGCGGGAGCGCCAGGACAATGAGCAGCGCTTTCGTCAGCCAGAGGGCGCCGTCACCGACGTCGGTGGATGCGAGCATGTAGATGCCGCGGTACATGAACAGTCCCGGGACCATGATGACAATGGAGGGGACGGTAATGGAAAGCCTTGGATAGCCGTCCTTGCGGTTGATAAGGGAGGCAAGGAGGCCGGCGGTCAGGGCTCCGAGCATGGCGGAGAGACCGAGCGGCATGGAGAGGAGGTCGATGAGTTCCAGCCGGAACGTGTTGGCGATCATGCCGACGCCGCCGGCAATGGCAGCCATCTTCGGCGTGGAGTTGAACATCATGGAGAAGCCGAAGACGCCGAGGAAGCTGCAGAGCAGCCGGAACAGGACCGTGAAAGCGGGGGACAGCGCGTATTCCGCGAAGTCCGCCGGCTGAAAGTGGAGCAAAAACGCGGTCGCATAACCGGTCAGGGTGGCCACTGTGATGATGAGCAGCGCGTAGGTCAGCCGCTCGATGCCGGACCGCAGATCGAGTTTCGCGACGTCGATGCCGCCGGTGATGAGCGGGAAGCCGGGGATGACGAACAGCATGGCACAGATATAACCGGCCTCGTGGACAACGGACAGATCAAACAGCGCTTCCGCGATGGTGATGCAGCCGACGTAGACGAGACAGGCAGCCATGACGCTGACCATGACATTCGCGAGCAGTGTGATCTTATGATGGATCATCTGATAGCGGATGTACTGACCGACGCCGGCGCCGAGGAAGGCGCAGAGCATTTCCGGGATGCCGCCGCCGAGCAGGAACGTGAAGGCGCAGCACGCGATGGCCGCAGCCAGTCCGATGAGCGGGGCGCTGTAGTTGCCGGGACGTTTGTCGAGTTCGTCAAGCAGATCGTGGAGTTCCTCGACCGTCTTTGTCTGCGCAAGGTCCGGGAACTGTCCGGACAGCCGCTGCAGTTCGTTCAGCTTGTCGGTGTTGACGCCGGAGGTGCGCAGGGCATAGGCCTGGGTGCAGGAGCTCGTCTCATCGAAGCAGGTCAGCTCGATGGTCAGAAGACCGATGTCGGCAGAACAGGTGACGCCGAGGGCCCTTGCCACCTTGTTGAGCGATTGACGGACCCGCCAGGCGCCGGTGCCGACCGACAGGAACATAAGGCCGACCCGTCCGACAATCGTCGTTTTCTCCGGGAGGGTCGCCGTGACCGCCGGCGCGGTACTGCCGGGGTCCCTGACCATGTTGTGCCAGGGGACCTCCATGTGGTGGTTCAGCGACAGGGAATCGGCCGTCACCGCTTTGGGACTTTGTTTCATTACGGGAGATTCCTCTCTTAAAAAAGGTTGTATAAAAAAGACTTACTATATATTAAAACATAAAGTTGAGAAGAATGCGAGAAAAGTTAAAAATCGCTTGCTTTTCCGTTTCTCTTCTTATATAATAAATTCCGCACTCAACCGAGCTGCACCACATTTGACCATACGGAGAGTTGTCCGAGCTGGCCGAAGGAGCACGATTGGAAATCGTGTAAGTCGTCAAAGCGGCTTCGAGGGTTCGAATCCCTTGCTCTCCGCCAAAAGAAAGACCGCCCAAAAGGGCGGTCTTTTCTTTTGCCGTCGAGCAATGTTTATTTGGCCTTGACCAAAAAATAACGATGGTTGTAAATGTTGCCTAAAACTTTTAATATGAAGATGAGGGAAAATGGAATGTTTACTTAAAACCTTGAAAGGAGAACAGACTATGGCAAGTACGGTATATTTCACCAGAGACCTGACCCCGGAGGGACTCATCAAAATTTATGAAGCCCTGAACTGGACGCCGAAGGGAAACACCTGTGTCAAGATCTCCACCGGTGAAGCGTTCAACCCGAACTCGCTCGACCCCGATTTCATTTATCCGCTGATCAAAAAAGTCAACGGTAAAATCGTAGAGGGCAACACCTGTTATCCCGGCCCCCGCGGTTTTACCCCCACTCATAACGCAGTCATCCTGAAACACGGTTACACCTTTGGTGCCGGCGGTGTCGACATCCTCGACAAAAAAGGCACGGTCGAACTGCCTGTTACCGGCGGTAAACACCTGAAATCCGACCTCGTCGGCGACGGCATCAAGAAATACGATTCCTGCATCTGCCTTGTCCACTTCAAGGGCCACCCGATGGCAGGCTACGGCGGGTCCATCAAGAACATGTCCATCGGTTTCGCAACGCCCGTCGGAAAGGGCCGCATCCATTCCGCGGATGAGGAGAACAACCGCTGGACCGCCATCCTCGGCAAAGGCCGTTTCCTCAAGGACGGAGGCGATCCGTACTTCCAGGAGTCCATGGTCGAAGCCGCTTCCGCAGTTGCCGACTACTTCGGCCGCGAGAATGTCATTTACATCAATAACATGTATAAGCTCTCCGTCGACTGCGACTGCTTCCCGTTCCCGGCAGAACCGAAGATGGATGACTACGGCATCTTCGCCTCCACCGACCCGGTCGCCTGCGATCAGGCCTGCCTGGATGTCATTTATGAGCGGAAAGACGCCGAAGGCGCCGACCTCGTCGAACGGATCCGCAAACGCGGCGGTCTCCGTCAGGTCGAATACGGCGAAGAGTTCGGTCTCGGTTCCCGTGAATACACGGTCATCGACATCGACAAATAATCCGTCCCGTTATCATTGACAAACTTTGCCCGCCTCCCGTAAGATGGAGGCGGGCATATTATTGTTATTTGGGAGGTGCCGGTATGAATAACCAGGCAATGTTCAAGCTCAGTTACGGTCTGTTCGTTCTGACCGCTCAGGATGAAGCGGGGAAGGCGAACGGATGCATCATCAACACCGCCATCCAGGCAGCGTCCGACCCGAACACGGTCACCATCTGTGTCAACAAGCAGAATTATACCCATGACCTTATCATGAAGACGAACAAGTTCAATGTCTCCATCCTGTCCGAGAAGGCGACGTTCGACCTGTTCACGCACTTCGGCTTCCAGTCCGGCCGCGACGTCGACAAATTCGCGGATTTCAAGGACTATAAAGTCACCGGCAACGGCCTTCCGGTCATCACGAAGGGCACGAACGCCTATATCTCCGGCTGGGTCCGGGAAACCGTTGACCTCGGGAGCCACACCATGTTTATCGCCACGGTGGCGGACATGGACGTCCTCGACGAAGCGACTCCGTCCTGCACCTATGCGTATTATTTCGCGAACATCAAACCGAAACCGCAGCCGAAGGCGGAAGAGGGGAAAGTGACCTGGGTCTGCAAGATCTGCGGTTACGTCTACGAAGGCGACCCCATTCCGGAGGACTTCATCTGTCCGCTCTGCAAACACCCCGCGTCTGACTTTGAGCGCGTGGTCAGTTAAAGCAAAAAAGAAACGCCCGAAGGGGAGACCCTTCGGGCATTTTTATGCGATTTATTTTTCGTTGAGCAGTTTGGAGACCTCGTCGATGAACGTGGAAACGTCCTTGAACTGACGGTAGACAGAGGCAAAGCGGACATAAGCGACTTCGTCGATGTCCTTGAGTTTTTCCATGGCCAGTTCGCCGATCTTTTCGGAGGGGACTTCCTTCTCCAGAGAATTCTGAAGCTGAGTCTCGATGTCGGTGACGGCTTTTTCGATGGTCTCGACCGGGACCGGGCGCTTCTCACAGGCGCGCAGCAGACCGTTGAAGAGTTTGACACGGTCGAAGCTTTCGCGGGAGCCGTCTTTTTTGACGACGATCAGCGGGACGGTCTCGATGATCTCATAGGTGGTAAAGCGTTTGCCGCACTTCGTGCATTCGCGGCGGCGGCGGATGCGTTCACCCTCGTCGGTGGGGCGGGAATCGATGACTTTACTGTCTTCACAGCTGCAATACGGACATTTCATATTCGGTTACTCCTACTCAAACCACAATTACAAAATAACGATTGCAAATAGTATACCATATATTGTGGTTGAAGGGCAATAGAGAGTCCAAAGTTTCTTTTTTCTTGCTTTTGCCGGTTTAAACCGTTATAATTTAAACCGTTACAATTTAAACCGATAAAGCGTAAGGAGAGTTTTGTTTTGCTGATCAAGATCGTCCTTCTCGTCCTGTTCTTCGGCGTCATGCTGTACATCGGGTTCTGGTCGAGAAAACATGCCACCAACGTCAATGACTATGTCCTCGGCGGACGCACAGTCGGCCCCTGGCTGACCGCATTCGCCTTCGGCACATCCTATTTTTCCTCGGTCGTCTTCGTCGGCTATGCCGGCCAGTTCGGATGGAAATTCGGCCTGGCTTCCACGTGGATCGGCCTCGGGAACGCCCTGATCGGGTCCCTTCTGGCCTGGGTCATCCTCGGCCGCCGGACCCGTGTCATGACGCAGAAACTGGACGCGCGCACCATGCCCGAATATTTTGGGAAGCGCTATAATTCCACGGCGCTTCAGGTCGTCGGGTCGGTCATCGCCTTCGTCTTTCTGGTCCCGTACACGGCCGGTGTCTACAACGGTCTGTCCCGTCTGTTCGGCATGGCCTTCAGCATCGACTACCACATCTGTGTCATCGTCATGGCGCTCCTGACGGCGATTTATGTTATTGCCGGCGGTTATATGGCCACCGCGCTCAACGACTTTGTTCAGGGCATCATCATGCTGTTCGGCATTTCCGCGGTCATCGTCGCGGTCCTGCGCGGACAGGGCGGTTTCCTGAACGCGATGAAGGAGATGTCCATCATCGACGCGTCCGACGTCGCGACACCCGGCCTGCAGGGGGCACAGGGCCTTCTGACGAATTTCTTCGGCCCGGACCCGCTTGCACTGCTCGGCGTCGTCATCCTGACGTCCCTCGGCACCTGGGGCCTGCCGCAGATGGTCCAGAAGTTCTATGCCATCAAGGATGAAAAGTCGGTCCACACCGGCACTATCATCTCGACGTTCTTCGCCTTTGTCGTCGCCGGCGGGTGCTATTTCCTCGGCGGTTTCGGCCGTCTGTTCGGGAACGTACCCGGTATTGTCCAGGAAGACGGGACCGTCGCATTCGACGCCATCATCCCGTCCATGCTTTCCACGCTGCCGGACATCCTGATTGGCATCGTCATCGTTCTGGTGCTGTCGGCTTCCATGTCGACACTGTCCTCGCTGGTCCTGACTTCCAGCTCCACCATGACGCTGGACTTCCTGAAGAAGACGTTCTGGAAAGATATGACGGACAAGACACAGCTCATCGTCATGCGGGTGCTCATTGCCATCTTCATCCTCGTCTCGGTCGCGCTTGCGTTCAACCCGCCCGCGTTCATCGCCCAGATGATGGGTGTTTCCTGGGGCGGCCTTGCCGGCGCGTTCCTGGCGCCGTTCATGTACGGCCTGTACTCCAAGAACATTACGAAGGCTTCCGTTTGGGTCAGCTATGCCTGGGGCGTTCTCTTCACCGTGGCCAACATGCTGTTCCATTTTATCGCGTCGCCGATCAACGCCGGTGCCTTTACGATGATCTTCGGGCTCATCCTGATCCCGCTGGTCTCCCTGATCACGCCCAAGCTGCCGAAGGAAGACATGGATGACCTGTTCGCCTGCTACGAAGAGGAAGTCGTTGTCCGCCGGAAACAGGCCCTCAACGAGGAAGACTGACAAAACCAAAAGAAAAGAGCCGCGCGTTTGCGCGGCTCTGTTTTTTGCTTTTTATTCCGGGAAACGGAGTTCCAGATAGTCAAGGATGACCTTGACGGCGCCGTCGATGCCGATGTCCGTCGTGTTGACGATGAGGTCGTAGTTCTCGAAGGTCTGCCAGCGGCTTCTGGAATAGGTCTCGTGGAAGCGCATGCGGGCCTTGTCCACTTCGGCGATCCGCCGTTCGGCTTCCTCGAAGGAGAGATCGAAGGCTTCCATGACGTTTTGGATGCGGAATCCGGTCTTCGCGGTGACGAAGATGTTGACGTTGTAGTCGACGTCGGCGAGGGCTTCTCCGGCGCAGCGTCCGACGATGACCGCGCGGTCTTCTGTGTCGGCGATATGCTTGAAGTACTCGAACATTTTCTGGACGAGTTCTTCCTGTACATCGCCCGAACCGCCCTGAGACAGGCGATAGAGGATGGAACGTCTCGGTTTTTCGTCGAAGTTCTTCAGGACTTCAGGGTCCAGGTCATGTTCTTTTGCGATGTCGTCGATAATGTCGTCGTCATAGACTTTGCAGTTCAGGACTTCGGCCAGACGTTCCGCAATGACGGAACCTTTGCTGCCGTGGTCACGGGAGATATGGACGATGACTTTGTCTGTCATGGAGGTCACCTCTTCAAATAACTTGGTGGATGGGTTTTCACTAGTCTACATTATAACAAACTTGTTGTCCGAAAAAAACTCAAAAGTGAGAAAAACACAGCTGTTTTTCTGACCTTTATTTTTTGACTATTTTTGACCATTTTCAAATGCACAAGAACGGCGTATCCTGTATGCAGAATCGAAGAGAGGAGAGGATCTCCATGAAACGAGTCCTGACCATCCAGGACATTTCCAGCATCGGAAAATGTTCTCTGACTGAGGCCCTGCCCATTATTTCCGCGGCAGGCGTCGAGTGCGCGGTCCTGCCGACCGCCGTCCTGTCCACCCATACGGCCTTTGAAGGCTTTACCTTCCACGACCTGACCGAAGACATGCCGGGCATCGCGGCCCACTGGAAAGAGCTGGGCATGGAGTTTTCCTCCATTTATACCGGCTACCTTGGCAGCATCCATCAGGTGGAGCTCGTGGAAAATATCCTCGCGGATTTCCGCAAAGAAGACACCAAAGTCGTCGTGGACCCCGCCATGGCGGACAACGGCAAACTGTATGCCGGGTTCGTGCCGGAATTCGTCGCGGCCATGAAGGGGCTCTGCGCCAAAGCGGACGTTGTGGTCCCGAACATTACGGAAGCGTCGTTCCTGCTCGGCAAACCGTTTATCGCCGAAGGGTATGACGAAACGTATATCGAAGACCTGCTGAAAGGGCTTGCGGACCTCGGCCCCCGCTACGCGGTCCTGACCGGTGTGTCCTATGAGCCCGGAAAGCTCGGTGCTGCCGCGTACGACAAGGAGACCGGTACCGTGACGACATACTTTACCGACCGGGAGACCACGAGTTTCCACGGCACGGGGGACCTGTTCGCCTCCGCGCTGGTCGGCGCCCTGGAAAACGGCTTCACCGTGGAAGAGGGCATCGGCATTGCCTGCGAGTACACGCTGGCGTCGCTGCGGGCGACCCTGAAAGACCCGGAGGGCCGCTGGTACGGCGTCAACTTTGAAGAAGCGCTGCCGACCTATCTGAAACTGCTGAAAAAGATCTGAGTAACATAAAAGAAAAGCTCCGCCGTCCGGCGGAGCTTTTTGACGTTAACCGTGGAACAGTTTTCTCTTTTCGTAGGTGGGCTCGCAGGTGTAATTGACACCGAGCTGTTTTAAGATCCGCTCATCGACCGAGGACAGGATGACGGAGGAGTGGAACTCGCAGCCGATCAGTTTGTCGAGCTGGTCGAGGGCGAGTTTCGTGTTTTCGTCCGTCTTCGCGCAGATGGTGAGAGCGATGAGGATCTCGTCGACATGGAGCCGCGGGTTGTGGTCGCCGAAGTGCTCGACTTTCAGCTGCTGGATGGGTTCGATGATCTCGGCGGAGATGAGGTCGATCTCGTCCGGGATGCCGGCGAGCTTCTTCAGAGAGTTCAGCAGGCAGGCGGAGGTGGCGCCGAGCAGCGCTGTAGTGCGGCCGGTCATAATGGTGCCGTCTGCCAGTTCCAGGGCCGCGGCAGGACCGCCGGTCAGCTCAGAGACCGTGTTGGCGGCGCCGACGACCGGACGGTCTTCAGGTCCGATGTCGCACTGTTCCATGAGCAGCTCGATCTTGTCGGCAACTTCTTCTTTACCGGTGCCTTTGCGGGCTTCCGCTTTTGCGGTGTAATAGCGGCGGATGATCTCCTGCTTGGAGGCATCCGAAACGGCGTCGTCATCAAAAATGCAATAGCCGGCCATGTTGACGCCCATGTCGGTGGGCGATTTGTACGGGCTCTCGCCGTAAATGCGCTTATAAATACCGTTCAGGACCGGGAAGATCTCGACGTCGCGGTTATAGTTGACCGCCTTTTCGCCGTAGGCATCGAGGTGGAAGGGGTCGATCATGTTGACGTCGTTGAGGTCCGCGGTGGCAGCCTCGTAAGCGAGGTTGACCGGGTGCTTCAGCGGGATGTTCCAGATGGGGAAGGTCTCAAACTTCGCGTAGCCTGCGTCGATGCCCCTCTGGTGCTCCTGATAGAGCTGGGACAGGCAGACCGCCATTTTTCCGCTGCCGGGGCCGGGAGCCGTGACGACGACGAGGGGTTTCTTCGTTTCGATGTACTCGTTTTTGCCGTAGCCTTCGTCGGAGAGGATGAGCGGGACATTGCTCGGATAACCGGCGATGGGGTAGTGGCGGTAGACTTTGAGTCCGAGGGACTCGAGCCGTTTCTGATAGGCGACGGCCTTGTCCTGGCCCGCGAATCGCGTCAGCACGACGGAAGAGACGTTGAGGCCGTAGGAGCGGTAGGCGTCGATGAGGCGCAGGGCGTCCATATCATAGGTGATGCCGAGGTCGCCGCGCTTTTTGTTCTTTTCGATGTCGCCGGCATTGATGACCATGACGACTTCCGCGTCGTCTTTCAGCTGGGCGAGCATGCGCAGCTTGGAGTCCGCTTCAAAGCCGGGCAGGACACGCATGGCATGGTAGTCGTCGAAGATCTTCCCGCCGAATTCGAGGTACAGCTTGCCGCCGGTGCTCTCGATGCGCTCCTTGATGTGCTGGGACTGCATGCGCAGATATTTGTCATTGTCGAAACCGATTCTGTTCATAAATACCCTCCGTCCGGTTCCAAAACATCATATGGAAAAATACCCTACTAGTTTACTCCATATCTTGTGGTTTTGTAAACATGTTTTAATCCAGAGAGGCGCTGATTTTTTCGGTAATACGCAGCAGGTCGCGGACCATAAGGAAGTATTCTTCGGGCGTTTCCCGGAACCCGGTCTGCATCCAGTGGGAAAACATGCCGGAGATGGCGCCGGTAAATGCGGACCGCAGGTATGCGGCATGGGTTTCGTCGAGCGGGGGAATGATGCCGAAGGCGGTCAGGTTATTCCACATGGCGCTGCCATACTGCTGCATGAATTCCGGGTCGCCTTTCGGACCGGCATACAGAAGAAAGAGGTCCTTATGCTCCTGGAGGAACGTGGCCGCGCTGGTAATGAGCGAAGGGCGTATTTCTTCGCCGTTTTCCGAAAATTTCCGGAACATTCCGGTCAGAAAGTCGTCGACTTCATCCAGAAGTTCCTGCTCGAGCGCGTGGAGCAGCGCGTACTTATCCTCATAGTGCAGGTAGAATGTGCTGCGATTGATGCCCGCGTCTTCAATGAGCCGGCGGATCGTGATCTTTTGGAATCCGACCGTGCCGAGCATTCGTAGAAACGTCGAACGGATCTTTTCTTCGGTCTGTACATAGCGAGTGTCCTGGTTCATACGGACACCTCCTTCGTTATACATGAACTTATTATATTCGACTTGTGTCGATTAGGCAATAAAGAAAACCTTCCCTGGAAACGGGAAGGTTTTCGGCTGTATCAGGAGGGTGCCGTTTTATTCCGCCGGCTGCGGGGGAAGGGTCTCGGCATATTTCGCCAGTTCCTCGTCGGTCGGGATGTAATCGGTCATCTCGCCGTCGTTGAACTTCTGATAGGCGACCAGGTCGAAGTAACCGGTGCCGGTAAGACCGAAGAGGATCGTTTTCTCTTCGCCGGTCTCGGTACACTTCTGCGCTTCGTCGATGGCGGCGCGGATGGCGTGGGAGGATTCCGGCGCCGGCAGGATGCCTTCGCAGCGGGCGAAGAGTTCCGCCGCCTCAAAGACGTCGGTCTGCTCGACCGAAACGGCTTCCATGAGTCCGTCGTGGTAGAGCTGTGAGAGGACCGGGCTCATGCCGTGGTACCGCAGACCGCCGGCGTGGTTGGCGCTCGGGATGAACCCGGAGCCAAGGGTGTACATCTTGGCCATGGGGCAGATTTTTCCGGTGTCACAGAAGTCATAAGCGAACTGTCCGCGGGTAAAGCTCGGGCAGGATGCCGGCTCGACGGCGATGAACCGGTAATCGGCTTCGCCGCGCAGTTTCTCGCCCATGAAGGGGGAGATGAGACCGCCGAGGTTGGAACCGCCGCCGGCGCATCCGATGATGATGTCGGGCTTGACGTTGATCTTGTCAAAGGCCGCCTTGGCTTCGAGACCAATGACGGACTGGTGCAGGAGGACCTGATTCAGGACTGAACCTAAGACATAGCGGTATCCTTCCTGCGTGGCTTCCGCCTCAACGGCTTCGGAAATGGCACAGCCGAGAGAGCCGGTGGTGCCGGGGTTTTCCGCAAGGATCTTCCGTCCGACCTCTGTCGTATCGGACGGGGAGGGGATGACGGATGCGCCGTAGGTGCGCATGACTTCCCGGCGGAAGGGTTTCTGTTCATAGGAGACCTTGACCATGTAGACCTGGCAGTCGAGGCCGAGGTAAGCACAGGCCATCGAAAGGGCCGTGCCCCACTGGCCGGCGCCCGTTTCGGTCGTGACTCCTTTGAGTCCCTGGTTCTTCGCGTAGTAGGCCTGGGCAATGGCAGAGTTCAGCTTGTGGGAACCGGACGTGTTGTTGCCTTCAAATTTGTAGTAGATCTTCGCCGGGGTGCCGAGCTTTTCCTCGAGACAGTAAGCGCGGACCAGCGGCGACGGTCGGTACATTTTGTAGAAGTCGCGGATCTCGGTCGGGATCGGGATATACGCGTTTTCGTTGTCGAGTTCCTGGGCGATGAGCTCATCGCAGAAGACGGCGGAGAGTTCCTCGGCCGTCATCGGCTGAAGGGTCGCCGGGTTCAGCAGGGGAGCGGGCTTGTTTTTCATGTCGGCCCGTACGTTGTACCATGCCTTCGGGAGTTCATATTCATCGAGGTACACTTTGTAAGGGATGTTGTTGTCAGCTGCGGTTTTCATTCTAAAACCATCCTTTCTTTTGCTCCTTGTGGAAAAAGGCATGAAAAAAAGCCTTCGTCCACGGAAATCATGTTTCCTCCGGGACAAAAGCGTCTGCTTCTGCGGTGCCACCCGGGTTGGCGATGTATGTCGCCCACCTCATTCAGCCTGCCAGCACAGGCCTTTCTCTGTAACGGGAGAACCCGTCGGACCATACTCACGTTTCCGCTTTCCGTCCGCCCTCCTCAGTCCATTCCGCGTCGGTTCCCTTTACCGCAATCCCAGCATCTGCGGCTCTCTCTTCAAAGTTTCCCGGGCGTACTCACTCTGAGTCGTCGGTTTCATGACAAATATGAAATTTGTTGGGGATAGTTTACCGCTTTAATGCAGTGATGTCAAGTGTCGTTTTTCTTGACATTGCAAGCTGACCCTCCAATATAGTATAATTGTTCTGTTAAACAACACTATATCTAGTGGAGGACTTATCCCATGGCGAAAAAAACTGTTTCATCCGTCGACAACCTGCAGGAAAAGCTGCCGAAGGCAGGGTCGCAGAAGGCGAGCAACCTGCTCGTCATCCTGGTGGCCTGCTGTCTGGTGCTGAGCCTGCTGGCCGCCATCATGAGCATTTTTGTCGGCGTCAAAGTCTCGAAATTCGACACGGTCGGTTCCGACCTGCAGCTGGCGATCTCCCGTCTCGGCACGGTCTCGACCGGAGAACCGCAGGAAGACGACGTGACCATCGCCGACCAGTATACGGTTCGTTCTACACAGGACATCTCCAAAGCGTACCGGAACGGCCGCAGCGGCGGTCTGGACTCCAAGCAGAAGGAAACGCTGGAACTGGCGACGGCGGCTCTCGAGTCTGTCATCAAGGACGACATGACGCCGTACGAACAGGAAAAAGCCGTCTATAAGTGGATGTGCAAAAACCTGGAAGTCGCCCAGAGCAGCGAGGTCAATATCCCGATCTCTTCGTCCATGATCGATGAACCCTACGGTGTTCTGAAGACCGGCACGGGCGTGCCCGTCGGTTTTGCCACGACGTTCCGCATGTTCATGGAAATGCTCGACATCCCGTGCAAGGTCGTCCATGACACCGGCTTTACCAATGCCTGGAACGAAGTCCAGCTGGACGATGACTGGTACCATGTTGACGTCGGCGCGGACATTACCTACGGCAACTTTGAAAACTTCAACATGAACGACGCCATCTGCGCGTACAAACACAACTGGGACACCGAATTCTTCCCGGTGGCGAACGGTACGGAGTACTGCTACGCTCTCATGAAGGCGAAGGATATTTCCGATGTCTATCAGATTCCGAAGAAAATCAAGAAGATGTATGACAAGAAACAGAAGTGCGTCTTCCTGAAGTTCAACGTCAAGAGCGGCAAGGACCTGGAAATCGTAGACGAACTGGTTGCCCGCACCGCGGAATACCTCGGCGGCAACATGACGAAGAGTACGGCGACGAACACCTATGAAGCCACGGAAGGCGGCACCGGAAAAGGCATCGTGGACGCCGTCTGTCTGAAGATCGACGACGGTTACCTGCTCGGTGTCTTCTTCTCCGATGACGCGAACAGCTCCAACGGCCTGACCCAGTCTGACTATAGTAAGATTTCCAAAACTGTAGAAAAGGCGTTCCCGGGGGTGGGATGATATGGCGACCGTCCTGAATGTTCCCGAAGTCAAACGCGTCAAACCGTACGCGTACGCGGACCGGACAGACATTGAAGAAGTCGTGTTCCCGGACTCCGTCCATTCGATCGGAGACTGGGCTTTCCACGGCTGCGTCAACCTGAAAAAAATCACGTTTTCCGAAAACCTGAACACCATCGGGTCGGTCGCGTTCGCCGACTGCCCCGCGCTGGAGGAAGTCGTGTTTCCGGATTCCCTGAAAACGATCGGCGCACTGGCCTTCAAAGGCTGTACGAAGCTGGATCACGTTGTGGTCCCGGACAGCGTCACGGACCTCAAGGGCTGGGTGTTCGAAGGGTGTACGTCTCTGACGGACATCACCTTCCCGAAAAACCTGCCGTCACTGGAATACGGCGTCCTGAAAGACTGTACGGCCCTGCAGAACGTCACATTGCCGGAGGGCCTGCACACCATCAAGGAGCGCGCCTTCGACGGCTGTACGGGCCTGACTCGCCTCGACATTCCGGACTCCGTCGACACCATCAAACGCGGCGCTTTTTACGGCTGCGCGAACCTTACGGACATCACCGTCCCGAACAGTCTGGAAGTGCAGGGAACGAACCTGTTCGAAGGCTGCAAGACGCTGTCCGGCATCCATATCGCAAAACCGAGCCCCGCCATCGCGGAGGAACTCTTTCAAAGCACGACCCGCTTTGAAGATAAACTTCATATGACCGTCGGGCTTCTCGACGACGACCTGGAGAGCCCGGAGCTCATTGCATATTTGAAACGTTATGCGCGGCAGGCGATGAAACTCTTTGTCGACATCGACAACGACGCCATGCTGCACAAAATATTGAATTTCCCGTTCCTACAGGAGGAGATCGACGCCTGTTACGACGAGGTCTTCGACTACGCGAACAAACAGGGAAATGTCAAGGCAAAAGCGGTCCTTATGAACCATCGTCACCTCGGCGAGACCCATGCGGACCCGACGGAGGAATTTGAGTTATGACCCCGTTCGAAGAACCCCAAATGACCGAGGAAGAGGAGCGGCTCGACCGGATCGCCCGGCGCATCATCATCCTGTCACGCAGCACCATCGTCGTGAACATGCGCTACATGGACTCCGCGGTCTTTGCCCTCATGCCGGTACCCGGCGCTTTGTCGCTGGCCACCGACGGGCGGTTCCTGTTCTATGAACCGGAGTGGATGATCAAGGTCTATCAGAAGGAAAAGACCGCCATGACGCGCAACATCATGCACGTCATCCTCCACTGCATCTTCCAGCACGCGTTTATCCATGAGGCCATGGACCAGGTCCGCTGGGATCTGGCGGTGGACATCGCGGTGGAGAACCTCATCAATGAGCAGGACCTCGACTGCTTCCGCTGCGAGCGGGAGAAACGGCAGAAGGAAGTGCTCCGCAGCCTGAACCTTCCGTTCACGACGCTGACTGCCGAGCGCATCTACCGCTGGCTTGTCACCTGTGACAAAGACGAAGAGGAACTGAAGGCCCTGCGGGAATTCTTCAAGGCGGACGAGCACGACCTCTGGTACTTCCATGAGCCGAGCGACACGCCCGGCCCGGTCAACAACCCGGAACAGCAGCAGAACCCGGAGCATGACCCGACGGAAGACCTTCCGCCGCAGGACAACGACGGCGGAGACGATAAATCGCAGAAGGAACAGGACTGGGAGGACATCTCCAAACGCATCCAGGTGGACCTTGAGACCTCGAACCGCAAGGCGGGCTCCGAGACCGGTTCCATGCTCATGGAACTGAAGGAACTGCACCGGGAACGTTACGACTACAGCACGTTCCTTCGAAAATTCGCGGTGCTCGGGGAAGAGATCATGATCAACCCCGATGAGTTCGACAATGTCTTTTACACCTACGGTCTGGAACTCTACGGCGATATGCCCCTGATCGAACCGCTCGAATACAAAGAGGTCAACCGCGTCAGAGACTTTGTCATCGTCATCGACACTTCTGCGTCGACGAGCGGAGATCTCATCCAGAAGTTCATGCAGAAGACCTATAACCTTCTGAAGGGTTCGGAGAATTTCTTCTCCAAAGTGAACCTTTACCTTATCCAGGCCGACATGGAGGTCCAGGACGTCACGTTCATTGACGACCTCGACAAACTGGAACAGTACGTGTCGAACCTGCAACTTAAAGGAAAGGGCGGAACGGACTTCCGGCCGGCCTTCGAATATGTGAATACTCTGATCGAGGAACAGAAGTTCCGTAAACTCAAAGGGCTCATTTACTTCACGGACGGCTTCGGTGCCTTCCCGCAGAAGAAGCCCCCGTATGACACGGCGTTCGTCTTTATCCGGGACGAATCGTATGAACCCGAAGTGCCCCCGTGGGCCATCAAACTGGTATTGGAGGAAGAGGACATCGTATGAATATTCGAGAAGCAAAAGAACAAGTCAAATATACGGTCCGTTCGTACCTGACGAAAAACGAGGTGGGGGACTATGTCATCCCCGTCGAACGGCAGCGTCCCGTCTTCCTGATGGGCCCTCCCGGCATCGGAAAAACGGCCATCATGTCGCAGATCGCCCGGGAACTGGATCTTGCCCTGGTCTCGTATTCCATGACCCACCATACGCGTCAGAGCGCGCTGGGTCTGCCGTACATCGCCGACAAGGTCTATGACGGACAGAGCGTCCGGGTATCGGAATATACCATGTCGGAAATCATTTCCTCCATGTATGAGGAAATGGAGCGGACGGGGAAGACTGAAGGCATTCTGTTCCTCGATGAGATCAACTGTGTCTCGGAGACCCTGGCGCCCTCCATGCTGCAGTTCCTGCAGTTCAAGACCTTCGGTACCCACCGGGTCCCCGACGGCTGGATCGTCGTGACCGCCGGCAACCCGCCGGAATACAACAATTCGGTCCGGGAATTCGACATCGTTACCTGGGACCGCCTGAAACGGGTGGATGTGGAACCGGACTTCGCCGCCTGGAAGGAATATGCCTATGAGGCAAAAGTCCACCCGGCCATTACGACCTATCTGTCCATCCGCAACCAGGACTTCTATCTCGTCCAGACGACCGTCGACGGCAAAACCTTCGTCACGGCCCGCGGCTGGGAGGACCTGTCGGACATCATCAAACTGTATGAACAGCACGAGTTCCCGGTGAAGGTGGACCTCGTCAAGCAGTACCTGCAGAACAACCGCATCGCGGAAGAGTTCGCGATCTACTATGATTTATATAACAAATATAAATCCGACTATCAGATCGACAAGATCCTCTCCGGCGACATTTCCGAAGAGATCGTAGAGCGGGCAAGGCTCGCGCGCTTCGATGAGCGCCTGACGGTCATCGGCCTGCTGCTCGAACATGCCGGCAACGGGTTCCATGAAGTCTATGACAAAGAACAGGCCATGCGTATCGTTGTGCAGGAACTGAAAAAACAGAAAGACAGCATTTGCAACGGTACAGCGGAGCAGGGATATAATCAGCTGATCCAGACGATCGACAAGCTGAAAACGAATGGAACTTCTTCACGGCGCGGTTCCCGGAGCGGGGAAGAAGACAGCCTTTATGCGTACCGGGCTGCCGGCATGATCGAAAAACTGCTGGCGGCGGCCCGTGTGTCCGATCCGGCCGATGGTGTTGCGCTTTATGACATCCTCAGCGGAGAATTCAAAAAGGAAAACGACGCGCTGAAAGCCACGGCGGCGAAGACCGGCGACGCTTTGTCAAACCTCTTCAAATTCGCCGAGACCGCCTTCGAAGACGGCAATGAAATGCTCATTATCGTCACGGAACTCACAACGAACATGTACTCCTCGAACTTCATCAGCCGCTACGGCTGCGAAGAGTACTTCCAGCATAACCAGGAACTCATGTTCTATGAGCGCCAGAAGGAGCTCATCCGGGATATCGAGGAACTGGGACTGTAAACAAAGAGAAGAAAAAGTCCGGACCGTCTGGTCCGGACTTTTTTGATGTACGGTTACTTTTTGTCTTTTTTGAAGAAAATCAGGAATTTGCTGAAGAGGTAGTTCAGGATGATGACGACAATAGATACGACAATCTTCGCCCAAAGGCCTTTGACGCCGAACAGCGGCTGTGTGAGACCGTGTTCGGAGAAGTAGGGAACACCGACCCATTCGATGACGCCGGTGAAGAGGCGGGCGCCGATGAAGGAAACGAATTCCCGCGCGGCGGTGACGGGCGCCCAGGATTTGGACTCGAACACGAACAGCTTGTTCGTGACGAACGCGAACAGCACCGCGCAGATCCAGGACAGCACATTGCCGACGCTGACCGACATGCCGATCGCCTTGACAAAAATACTGTAAGTGCCCCAGCTGACCGCGGTGGTCATGGCGCCGAAGATCAGGTAATTGATGATCTCCTTATATTTGAAATACAGTTCTTTCAGCTTTTCCATGAAATGATTTTACTCCACTTTATTGACATAGCGGTCGACGGCTTTGGAAACGGCCGCGCCGACGATGGTGCATACAATGGCTTCCACAATGAAGTTCACACCGACCGAGAGGGTGGCGAACAGGAAAACGTTGGTGGCGCCGGGGATGCTGGCTGCCCAGGCCTGGATGACATCGGTGTGCCAGAAACAGGCAATGAGGGTGGTCATGAACAGCAGGGTGTTCAGGAACGGTCCGAAGAAGCTCGTGACCGTATAGGCCGCTGCGTTGCGTTTCGGGAACGCCTTGAAAATAAGACCGACGAGCAGGCCCATGGTCAGCCGGGGCAGGACCGTGAACGCGAAGGTGCGCAAGGGGCTGATCTGCATGAGCGCGGTGCCCATGGGGTCCATACCGAAGCACTGGTAAAAACTCGTCAGGCCGAAGACGAGGCCGAGGATGGCGCCGCCGGCGGGCCCGAGCACGATGGCTCCGACGATGACCGGGATGGTCAGGAAGGTGATGGTCATAGTACCGATGCGCAGGTACCCGACCGGGGTGAATGCCATGAGGAGCAGAATGGCCGTCAGGATGGCGAGCTCACTCATGAAGAGGACGTTTTTGTTGACACGTTCTTTTGCCATGACAGGGGATTCTCCTTTCCTGCAACTCCGAAAAACGGATGCTGCGGCGGGGACAGTGCCGGTTCAGGCGATATGCGCGATCAGTTGTTCCTTTGGTAAATCAGCTTCAGGCCTTCAAGGAGAAGGTCCTGGTCCATTACCATGTCATGCCGGCAGCCTCTGGCGATGTGGCCGAGTCCGCCGGTCGCGACGATCGTCTGTACCGGTTCGTTCAGTTCTGCGGCAAAGCGGTCACACATGCCGTCCAGCATGTCGACAGTCCCGTAAATGAGGCCGGAGGTCATGCTGTCGATGGTGTTGGTGCCGATGGCATGATCCGGGGTATTCATGGAAATGTTCGTCAGCTGGGAGGCACCTCCGACCAGCGCGTTCAGGGAAATAGAGACGCCGGGGGCGATGGAACACCCGAGGAACGCTCCGTTTTTGTCGAGCGCGATGACTTTGGTGGCCGTGCCGAGGTCCACAATGATGGCGGGCAGAGGGTACTTGTGTTTGGCCGCGACGGCTCCCGCGACAAGGTCCGCGCCGACTTCGGCGGGGTTGTCGGTCAGGATGTTGAGACCGGTTTTGACGCCGGGACCGACCAGAATCGCTTTCTGTCCGGTGACTTTCAGGACGGCGCCTTTCAGCGCGTGGGAGATCTCCGGGACGACCGAAGAAATGATGGCGCCGGAGAACGCGGTCTTGTCGACGCCGTTCAGCTTCAAAATGCTGGCGAGGTCGACGGCGATGCGGTCTTTGGTGGCCGAATGGTCCGTGGCAAGCCGGGACGTGAATAACAATTCATCGCCTTCATAGGCGCCAATGCTGATATTCGTGTTGCCGGCATCGATGACAAGTAACATACTGCTGCCCTCCTTTCGGACGCAAGGATTATATATCATTATAGGGGGAATTGCAAATTGACGGCATTGTACGAAACAGGTAAAATAAGAAAAAAGCCAAAATAGGAGGAAACCACTATGGCAGTTATCAAAGAAGAATTTACCTTCCCGTCCGTCGTCGGTGATGCCGACATCCATGCTATCGCCTGGAAACCGGAAGGCACTCCGAAAGCGATCATGCAGATCGTCCACGGCATGGCGGAGTACATCGACCGCTATGACGGCATGGCCAACTGGCTTGCCGAACGCGGCGTCGCCGTCTACGGCAATGACCACCTCGGTCACGGCCTTTCCGTCAACGACAAGTATCCGCTCGGTTATTTCGGTACGGAGAATGAATGCGGCTTTGTGTTCCGCGATGACGCGAAGAAACTGACCGACATCATCAAAAAAGAGTACCCGGATGTCCCGTTCGTACTTTATGGTCATTCCATGGGTTCGTTCCTTGCGAGAACCTATCTTGCCAAGTATGGCGAAGGCGTCAAAGCCGCCATCATCTGCGGTACGGCCGGCCCGAACCCGCTGATCGGCGCGGCGCTTGCGGCCACCAAGATCTTCAACGCCACGTCCCCGAAGAAGGGCGGCACCGTCATGAACAGCCTTGCGTTCGGTTCCTACAACAACAAAACCGACAAGCGCACTCCGTTCGACTGGCTTTCGGTCAACGAGAAGAATGTTGACGATTACATCGCCGATCCGCTCTGTGGCTTCCTGTTCTCCAACGCGGGCTTCCGTGACCTCATCACGCTGAACAACTACATGGTCAAGGACGAAGTCTTCGACGGCTGCCCGGCCGACCTGCCCATCTATCTCATCGCCGGTGCCGAAGACCCGGTCGGCGCATACGGCAAAGGCATCCAGCAGACGTATGACTCCTATAAGAAGGGCCATTCCGATGTCACGATGAAACTCTATGAGGGCCTGCGCCATGAGATCCATAACGAAGACGACCCCGAAGCCGTCTATCAGGACATCCTGGACTTCATCGAAGCCAAAGCTCTGTAAAGAGAGGAATTTTCCATGTCAGACCTGACGAAACTGAAACGCACGGAGCTCGTCCATTATATTGAGGAGCTCGAAGCGAAGGTGGAGACCCTCAGCGCCCAGCTCGAACTGCTGAACGCGGACTTCGGGGACATCGAAGTCCCGGAACCCGACGCCATGCCGGAGCTGAACGTCTCCTCTGCGACGTCCGACGCGCTGGCGGAAGCGGCCGCGCTGTTCGGCGGCGATACGCCGGCGGAAGAACCGGAACTCCCGGTCGTGGAACCGGCTCCGGTGGAAAACGGCGTCGTCAAACTGGACCCGGTCACGGCAGAGGATTATATCCCGGTCGCAGCACCCAAAGTCGTGAAAGTCAGAGTCCGGCGGAAATAAAACCAATAGAAAAGACCGCATCGTTCGATGCGGTCTTTTTGTATGCGTTTTTGCCGTCATAGGAACATGATCATCAGTTTGGACATGAGGACGATCGTGATGAGGGCGATGGGGTAGGTGGAGGCGTAGGCCGCCGCCACGTTCTCCGTGCCGGCTGTGGAGATCAGGGTGCCGAGGGCCGGAGTGGAGGTCATGCCGCCGCAGAGAGAACCGAGGTTGTTCAGCAGTGGGAGCTTCAGGACTTTCTTCGCGAAGAAGTAGCCGATGAGCATGGGGATAAGGGTCATGAGGACGCCGTAGAAGAAATAGATGGGCTTGAAGTAGCGTACAAAAGACGCGCCGCCCGCGACGCCGGCGCCGATGAGGAAGAGGACAAGGCCCAGTTCCCGGAACACTTTCAGCGTGCTCTCTTTCGGCATGAAGTTGATGTTGCCGATGCGGCCGAAGTGGCCAAAGACCAGCGCGACCAGAAGGCAGCCGCCGGTGACGGTCAGGGAGAAGCCGCCGGCGCTGATACAGCCGACGATGATGCCGAGCATGGCGGCAACGGAGAAGGCGCACAGACCGAACTCATCGAGCTGGATGAGCTCTCTGCCGTCATCTTCTTTCTCCTCCTGCTGAACCATGATCTTCTGACGTTCGACGACCATATCCGCTTTCGCGAATTTCGGGATGAGCTGCACGAACAGGACAACGCCGATGACGCCGAACAGGTAGGCGATACCATGGCCGACCGCGACCGGATCTTCCAGTTCCGGCCCGACTGCTTCCTTCGCGGCGGAGAACGCCGGGGTGGAGGTCAGGGCGCCGGACAGCAGGCCGACGATCAGGGCTTTGAAGGACTCATGGTCTTCGCCTCTGCCGCCGAGCAGGATGATGGCAACGGTCACCAGACACGCGGTCAGGATGATGATGAGACCGAGGGAGATGTAGGACTTGAAATTCTTCTTTAAGTTTCGGAAGAAACTGGGGCCGGCAATGAAACCGACCGAGGTGACGAAGAAGACAAGTCCGATGTTTTCAATGATCTTCAGCGCTTCCTTGACATAGGTGACTTCGGAAACCACAAGGTTCGGTTCCAGCGAAGTATAGAAGAACGCGCCGTAGATGAGGGCGACGATGAATACGCCCGCGGAACCTAAGCTGACGCCTTTGATGGTGATACGGCCGAGCAGGTATCCGCCTGCCAGGATGAGCAGCACCGTGAACGTCAGGTAGGTGATGGCTTTGATGGACAGCAGTCCTAAGGTCATGGGTGAATCGCGATCCTTTCTCAAAACAGCTCTCTATTACAGTTGTTCTACAAATTAGGATTATATAGAACAACTTCGGACAAATCAAGCACCTTGATAATAATTTCACATTAGTAACAAAATTTTATGGGTTTGCGCCCCGCTTTTCAGAAGTTTGACAGGCGTCCTCTTACTTGCTTTAACCGTACAACTTACGGTATAATAGCACGGTAAGATAGTCAATCCATTGACTGGTCTATATTGATTCCTGAAAAGAGGGTGTATCTACATGTCCAAAAAACTTGAAATCGTAGACGTCATCGGCCGCGAGATCATCGACTCCCGTGGTAACCCCACCGTCGAAGCAGAAGTCGTGCTGGCAGATGGAACCATCGGCCGCGGTGCTGCTCCGTCCGGCGCTTCCACCGGTGTCTTCGAAGCTCTTGAGCTTCGTGACGGCGACAAAGACCGTTTCGGCGGCAAAGGCGTTTCCAAAGCGGTCGCCAATGTCAACGGCGCTCTGAAAGACGCGGTCGTCGGCCTTGACGCTTCCAACATCTATGCGGTTGACGCTGCCATGCTCGCAGCGGACGGCACGAAAGACAAGTCCAACCTCGGCGCGAACGGCATCCTGGCCATTTCCATCGCCACCTGCAAGGCGGCTGCCCAGGCGCTCGACATCCCGCTGTATCGCTTCTTCGGCGGCCAGAACGGCAACCAGCTTCCGGTCCCGATGATGAACATCCTCAACGGCGGCGCTCATGCCACGAACTCCGTCGACACTCAGGAATTCATGATCATGCCCGTCGGCGCTCCTTCCTTCCGGGAAGGCTTACGCTGGTGCACCGAAGTCTTCCATGCCCTTCAGAAACTTCTGAAAGAGGAAGGCAACACCACCGCGGTCGGCGACGAAGGCGGCTTTGCTCCGAACCTTGCGTCCGACGAAGATACCATCGAGCACATCCTGAAGGCCATCGAGAATGCCGGCTATAAACCGGGCGAAGACTTCGTTCTCGCCATGGACGCCGCTTCCTCCGAATGGAAGAGCGAAAAGGGCAAGGGCTTCTATCATCAGCCGAAATCCGGCAAGGACTTCACTTCTCAGGAACTCATCGACCACTGGGAATCCCTCGTCGACAAGTACCCGATCTGGTCCATCGAAGATGGTCTGGACGAGGAAGACTGGGAAGGCTGGCAGGTCATGACCAAGCAGATCGGCGGCAAAGTCCAGCTGGTCGGCGATGACCTCTTCGTTACCAACACCGAGCGCCTTGACAAGGGCATCGAGCTCGGCGCCGGCAACTCCATCCTTATCAAACTCAACCAGATCGGTTCTGTTTCCGAGACCCTGAACGCGATCCGTACCGCCCAGAAGGCCGGTATGACCGCCATCGTCTCCCACCGTTCCGGTGAGACGGAAGACACCACCATCGCGGACCTGGCCGTTGCCACCAACGCCTGCCAGATCAAGACCGGTGCTCCGTCCCGTTCCGAGCGTGTCGCGAAGTACAACCAGCTCCTCCGCATCGAGGACGACCTCGGCTGTGCCGCTGCCTATCCGGGCAAGAACGCGTTCAACAGAGACTAAAGTTTCTGACGGATCCGAAATAACCAAAGCCCCCTCATTTCTTTGAGGGGGCTTTTGTGGTATACTTTTCTTGTCCGAACAAGAAAGGAGCATCGCTATGGAACTGAACACTCTGAGCAGCCTCAGCCTGGCACTGTTTGCCGTGTTCTCAGGCGTCCACCTGTACCACAGCTACCGGGAAGAGCAGGAGAAGCGGAAGTACACGAAACCGTTCCTGCTGCTGTTTCTGCTGCTGTTTTATATTTTCGGGACCACGAACTTCAATCACGACCTGCTCTGGGCCCTCCTGACCAGCTGGCTCGGCGATGTGCTCCTCATTCCGAAGGGGCATAAGTGGTTTACCGCCGGCGGCGTTTCCTTCGGCGCATCGCATGTCTTCTTCATCCTGGTCTACGCGAAGAATATCACGTTTGCCGGCATGCCCTGGTACATCATCATCCCGGTGGCACTGGTCTATTTCGGCGTGGCTCTCGCGGTCATCCGGGCCGTTCAGCCGACGACCCCGAAGATCATGGTCGGACCCATGTACATTTACCTTTTGTGTAACGCTACCATGAACACCTTCGCGCTCATGCAGCTCATCACGAACCATAACGCCGCTACGGCAACGGCCTACATCGGCGCGCTGCTGTTCTTCATTTCGGACTGCACGCTGTTCCTTGTCCGCTACTACAAAAAGAACGAGAACCTCATTTTTCACAAACACTTTACTGTCATGCTGACCTACCTGATGGGCGAATTCCTCATCGTCCTCGGCGTCATGCTGCAGAACGGATAACCCGATAAGGAGCGCCTTGCCATGGCACAGGACCGCCTCATTTTTCATATCGACGTCAATTCAGCCTTCCTTTCCTGGGAGGCTGTTCGCCGTGTGAAGAACGGAGAACCGGACCTGCGTCTGATCCCGTCCGCCATCGGCGGTGACCGGAACAGCCGGCGGGGCGTTGTCGTCGCGAAATCCATTCCGGCGAAGAAACGGGGCGTGAAAACGGGGGAACCGGTGGCGGAGTCTTTGAGGAAGTGCCCGGAACTCGTACTGGCGAAGTCGGACTTCAAACTGTATGAAACGAATTCGAAAGCGTTTATGGACATTGTCCGCGAATATGCACCGGTCGTGCAGAAATATTCCATCGATGAATGTTTCGCGGACTTTACGGGTACCTCGCGCATTTATCCGGACCCGGTGGAACTGGCATATACCATCAAGGACCGCATCCGGGACGAGCTGGGCTTTACCGTGAACGTCGGCGTGTCGGACTGCAGAGTCCTTGCCAAGATGGCCAGTGACTTTGAAAAACCCGATAAAGTCCACACCCTGTTCCGCTCCGAGATCGAAGAGAAAATGTGGCCGCTGCCGGTGGGCGATCTGTTTACCGTCGGGAAGTCCACCGCGGATAAACTCGACAAAGCGGGACTCCATACCATCGGAGACCTGGCGCAGGCCGATGTGGACTGGGTCCGCCGCCTGCTCGGTGATAAAATGGGCCGCCATGTCTGGAACTATGCCAACGGCATCGACCCATCGCCCGTAAGGGAAGAGCGGGAAGACGCGAAGAGCATCGGCAATTCGACAACGCTCGAAGAGGACGTCACAACCTATGAAGCGGCCTATGCCATTCTGCTCGCCTTGTCGGAAAGCGTCGGACGGCGCGCCCGGCGTCACGGGGTGAAGGGCGCGGTCATCACGGTACAGATCCGCTCGAACCGTTTTAAGGATACGTCCCATCAGCGGATCCTGCCGGAATCGACCGACATCACGAATGAGATCTACGAATGGTCCAAAGAACTGTTCGATGAGCTCTGGGACGGCACGACACCGCTGCGCCTGCTCGGCGTCACTTTGTCGGACCTCTCGGAAGAGGGGACCGGTCAGCTGTCGCTCTTCGGCGGCGAAAACAAAGAAAAGGCCCGGCAGCTGGACAAGGCCGCCGACGCCATCAATCAGAAGTTCGGCTCCTCGACCATCGTGCGTGGGACCGACGTCGGCTCGAACGTCCGGGTCGGCAAAAAACAAAAGGCCCAACTGGACCTGAAGAAGGAGGAGTCCTGACATGCGCTATACAGCAGTGGCAAATACCCTTCGCCGGGAGTCTGCCGCACCGGAGAAGTACTCATCTGCTGTCATGGAGGACGTCCTTTCGTTCCATGAAAGCCTTCCGGATTACGCGAAGACACCCCTCTGCCGCCTGTCCGCCTATGCCGCGGCAAACGGCGTGGGCGAGGTGCTGGTCAAAGATGAGTCTCACCGCTTCGGCCTGAATGCCTTCAAGGGCCTCGGGGGTACCTACGCCATGTCCCGCATGCTCGCGGAATGCGGCCGGGACCCTGCGGAAGTGACTTTCGTTACCACCACCGACGGCAACCACGGAAAAGGCGTCTCTTATGCCGCGAAACTCTTTGGCTGCAGCGCCCATGTCTATATGCCGAAGGGCACGGTCCCGGTCCGGGCGGAAGCCATCCGGAACGCCGGGAACGCGGATGTTACCATCACCGACATGGTCTACGATGACTGCGTGAAATATACTTCCGAGCTGGCGGAACAGAACGGCTGGCTGCTGATCCAGGATACCTCCTGGGAAGGATACGAACAGGTCCCGCAGTGGATCATGCAGGGGTACAGCACACTGGTGTCGGAGACCCTTGCGCAGATGGAGGAGGACGGCCTTGCCCGCCCGACCCATGTGTTCCTGCAGGCCGGTGTCGGCGCCATGGCGGGAGCGGTCATCGGCTGTCTGGCCAATGTGTTCCCGGATGATCTTCCGATCATCTCCATCGTGGAGCCGGCGGAAGTCGGATGCATCTACGAGTCCGTCCGAAAGGGGGATGGCGCGCCTCACGAAGCCGCGGGTTCCGGCGTGACGATGATGGCAGGACTCAACTGCGGAACACCCTGCACACTGGCGTGGGACCTCATCCGGGACCACGCGTCCTTTGCCTATGCCTGTGACGATGAAGTCTCCGCGCACGGCATGCGGCTGCTCGCATCGCCGGCCGGGACGGACTCCGCCGTCATCTCCGGAGAATCCGGCGCCGTGACGATGGGCCTTCTGGACCTGATCCTGCAGTCGGAGGAGGAGCGGGCGCGCCTTGGAATCGACGAGACCTCCGTCCTCCTGCTCTTCAGCACCGAAGGGGATACGGACCCGGAAAACTACCGGCACATCGTCCAACAATAAAATTTTCGCGGAACGGACCGACTCAACCACCGGTTTGTTCCGTTTTTTTCTCTTCTGCACTACGATAAAGGCGAAAGGAGGCATCCGCATGGATCAAATGAAAACAGGTAAATTCATCGCCGCCTGTCGAAAAGAACAGGGGCTCACACAGTTTGAACTGGGCGAGAGACTCGGCGTCACGGACCGGGCCGTCTCCAAATGGGAGCGGGGCCTGTCTCTGCCGGACGCGTCCATCATGCAGGAACTGTGCGCGCTCCTTGGAATCACCGTCAATGAATTATTTGCAGGAGAGAGGTTAGAAACAATGGATGAATACAACAAAAAAGCAGAAGAACTGCTTCTGGAAATGAAACGAAAAGAAGAAGAGACGAACCGGAGGATGTTCCTCAGTGAAGATGTCATCGCGGTCATGGCGATCGGCACCATCCTGTCGACGGCGTTCATTATGTTCAAGCAGGGTCTGACCGCGAACGCGCACCATATCGGGATCGGGGAACTGGCCGAGAATCCGGAGTATCTTGTTCCCATTGCGCTCGCTCTGGCCGGGGTCCTTTATGCCGGTGAGCTGGAGCGAAAAGCCGGCTATTACAAATGTCCCCATTGCGGCCATGAATATGTCTGCACCCGTGGGGAATTCATCCGGGGATTGCATTTCGGACGCACCCGCTACCTGACCTGTCCCGACTGCGGAAAAAAGAGCTTTATGAAAAAAGTCCTCATCAAAGAGGACTGACAAGCTGGAATTTGTCGATGAAAGCAGATCACCGGGTTGTCAAGGGGGGAGGGT